>Ga0307989_1000006_pt1 | contig 201498 bp, 169 predicted proteins | sample EllFjometagen185_FD_203164 | JGI IMG/M metagenome (GOLD analysis project Ga0307989, IMG submission 203164) | Marine microbial communities from Ellis Fjord, Antarctic Ocean - #185 | ecosystem: Environmental > Aquatic > Marine > Unclassified | place: Southern Ocean | collected 2014-10-08 | reverse complement strand
CCTCTCAGATTCTCCTGGCTCAAGTTTAGAAAGCCTTTCGGCACTTTTTGTCGAGTTTAAATAACCTGATCGGGGTGGTACATTTTTAAGTGATCAAAGTGGTACACTTTTACGTTGTCATTTCTAACTGCAAGTCGGGAGTGGGCGTTTACCAGCTCGGGAAGCCAGATTGATAATGCTGCTACCCCTCTCCATCAGGGGAAGCATGGCATTAATCAGACGAAAAGGCCCCATCAGGTTTACATCCAGCACCTTCTCCCAATGATCGGGATTATAGTCTCCAACAAGAGCAACTCCCATATTAGTGCCAGCATTGTTTACCAACGTATGGAGAGCCGGTGAGAATTCTTTTGTGGCAGCAACGGCAGTCTTGATATCGTCGGCTGATGTGATGTCCAGCTCAACAGCCAGCGTTCGGACACCAAAATCATTTTCAAGAATGGTGCAGCATTGATCAATCGGGCGCTCCTGGTCCTGAAAAGTTAAACCAGGCAGATCAGCAAGAATTATATCCATGCCGCTTTCAGCAAGTGACCGGGCAATCGCAAATCCGATTCCTGATGGAAGCCCGGCTCCTGTAATAAATGCCGATTTATTTTTTAAGTCGCTATACATAAATATTTCAATGGCTTTTCGGTTAAACGTCCTGTTCGACGTGGTTGACCACATTTAAAGGCAGCTTTATCCAAGGGATCCCCCGTCCAATATCCCGGAGGGGAATCTATAAATTCCATGTTATAGAATGTCATTCTGTTTTACGGAATTTTCGCAATCATAAATGAGAAATTGATGTTTGTCAATATTTTTTTTGTTTTAGAATTTTGCAGAAGACTAATACAAAAACAAGCCAATTTGTCACAATATTTCAGTTTTTTATGGACTTTACAAAGCATTTGACCGTTTGGATATTAGACAAAAAATTTGACGAAGTCGAATTTGCAAACTACTCTTTATGTTAGTTCCATATCATGGAATCGAATACTATAACATAAAATTGATACCTCATTATGTCGAGTTCTATTAAAGTTCTCAGTCGAGCCTTGGGAATCCTTCACACCCTCGCGAATAAAAACGAGCCTTTTTCATTGGCAGAGATTACAGAGCAGACGGGACTGCCCAAAAGTACGGTCCATCATCTTCTGCAAGGACTTGAATTTGAGCAGGCTGTAAAAAAAGTTCGCCCGGGTTATTACACAATCGGCAAATCATTGATTGCGTTGGGTGCAAAAGTGGTAAGAGGCGGTCTTGTTTTTCGTGTCGCACCGTTTATGCGGAAGTTGCGGGACAAGACGGGTTATTCGGTGTACCTGTCATCGGTGAATAAATATGAGCTTGTGTATTTGCATAGGGCTCCAGGTGAGGTGATACCTTCTGACAATAAGGGTTATCAGGGAGATGTCCTGTGGACAACGGGAGGGAGAGCGATTCTTTCAACATACAAGGAAGAGCAGCTCGATGATGTGTTAAAAAATGTGGATTTTATTCCGCGAACACAACACTCGATTAAGACAAAGCAGGAGTTGAAATTAGAGCTTCAAGTAACACAGAAACGCGGCTATTCTATGTTCGAAAATGAATATATCATTGGGCTGGAGTCAGTCGGCGCACCGATATTTGATGCCAATGGTGAATGCATTGCCTCACTGAGTATGGTAGGCGTTACGAAAACGCTTTCAAAATCGATGCAGATTGACCTGCTTTTCGAGACTATAAAAGAAATATCTGAAATAATGGGTAATACAACATAGTACCACTCCCTGCTTTGGCGATTCACCCACTTATACGAAGTGGCTACCTCATAATTCAACTTCATGAAACGACGAGATTGCAGCGGAAGTGATCAGTTTATCAAGGGATGAGAAAAGTAGACGTCCACTGTCATTCGGATCTATATACAGATCCAGAACTGGCTGCCATTTTTCAGGATGATGCGTTAATGGTTGTCAGTGCTGCCACCGGTTTCAATTCGGGGAATCGGCTGCTGCATTTGTCAAAAGTTTATACCAACCTGAAGGTCTGCCTGGGAATTCACCCGGAGTACCCATCTGCCATTCCGGAATTTGAAAAAGTTGCTGACCAGATTAGAAAAAATCTGAGCAATATAGTGGGTATCGGTGAAGTGGGTTTACCGTGGTATTGCCTGGACAAAATACCGGCGCCTGAAAGAGAGAGATTCCAGGAAAAAGCCCTTGAATGCTTCAAGAAATTCGTAAAGCTTGCCAGTAGCTGCGACCTGCCTTTAGTACTGCACGCCATTGAAGATACAACAGCTCAGGCATTGGATGTACTTGAAAAACAGGGAATTCGTCGAGCCCTGTTTCACTGGTTTGAAGGCAGGATAACGGATCTGGAAAGGATTCTTTCCAATGGATATTTCATTTCTGTCAGTCCAGACGCAATTCACAATGTCCGTTACGGCGACTTTACCGACCATATTCCACTGGATGCGCTAATGCTTGAAAGCGATGGCCCCTGGGAGTATAACGGCAAGCGGGGGATACCCTCGATGATTGAAGACACAGCCGCGTTTCTGGCAGACCGGCGGAAACTGGATCCAATCACAATTTTGCAGGCAAATTACAGGAATTACCTGCACCTTTTTAAACAGCATCTATAACATCTAAGCGACTCATCTGAGCAACCGTTTTAAAGAATGAATAAGGCTCTCAGGATGCTGCCGCAAAGCTTATTGCTGGAAAATAACATCTGTCCCAGGAAGAGTTCAACACATTTTCCGTAATAAGCCCGCAGAAAGCACATGCTGCGATGCAGGCGGGCAAATTTAAAAACGAGATCATCCCTGTCACCTGGATTGATCAGGATGGCAATGAACAGATCCTGGATACCGATACCAATATCAAGCCGGACACAACAGCAGATAAGATCAATCAACTCCCCCGTCCGGCTGGGGGTCGCGAGTTCTAACCTCGTTTTCCGCTCCATTCCTTGTTATCAAAGGGATGACACGTTGCACAATCCCCCCTAAGTTCAAACCTCATTTGAAACCTGATCAAACCTGAATCATTTTTTGCTCAATATTTCAAAAACATACAAGCTGTTTTCCCTTTTTTTAAAGAGCCAGAAAAGCACAGAAATAGAGTAAAATCCTGAATTGAAACCTGAATATAACTTTCCGTCAGTTATCCTCAAATTTATTTTAACCTGGGCACTCCCGGACGCCTGAAGCCCTCAAACGTGATTTTAATAGGCCTTTATGAAAGAGTATTCCCGTCAAATGAAATTAGATTTCGGAAATTTCTTGTTGAAACGCTTTGTATGCTGGTTTGTCTTCGTGGGGTAAGGGGAAGGAAGGACTTTTAAGTATCAAGAAACATATTTATTGAAGCAGGGTTTAAGTTGTGGGTTCGATTCCCACCACCTCCATCAACCAATCCGCCTTAAACTATTGATGCACAAAGCATTCTTCAGAAATATCCCGCAACTAAGAATCGTCAATAAGAATGTAGATGTAATCAATATTATAACCACACAGGATACCATGCCTATTTTCAAAGAGGTAACTAAGGAAGACATCGAGTATTATTTAAAAAGAAGAGTCATATCAGAAGATGATTTGCTTGTAAGCAGAGAATTTATTTCAAATTCGAATCCTGCTCCCCAGCGATATGTTTATAAACAAATTGAAGGTAACGAAGAGCTGGAAGTGTCTAGACTGGAAGATGAACTCGTATTAAAGTCGTCACCCAAGGGAAGAGATCAGGTAGTAGTAACCGTTTTTGGAAGCAATGGTCGAGATAGATCTTTTGTTGTTCAAAAATATAGATACTCGAAGCCCATAAGTGGAAAGTCCGTTAGTTTTACCTCAGATGAATGGAACAAGTTGCTTGAATTCCTTGAAAAACTAAAATTCATCGATTTTACAGATTCTTCAAGGTTTAAAATTAGTCAAAATTCGATTGTCGTTGACAATATCGTATCTGATGAGGATCAAGCGCTGTTAGATGCAATAAAATCTCTAAAAGGGGTAAATCGTAGTGATTTTCTCGAAAGCCTGACCGCTGAAAAAACGTTTACTGAAAATGATTTGAATGTGCTAAGTGGACGAAAATCTGGATTAAAAATGTTTAGGGAGCAGTTGTACGAAAAATCAGATTGGATAGAATCAAACTGGCAAGAGTTTTTTAAAAACAATCCTTGGATATTTGGGTACGGTTTGGATTATCGGTTCCTTTCTATCTTAAATCGAGAAGCCTCGGTATCTGATGTCGATCTAGACGGTTCAAATACAGTTAAAGCAGATTTCTTGTTGGGTGCAAACGATTTTACTGTGCTTGTTGAAATGAAGGTACCGAATACCCCGTTGTTTCGGGGTAAGCAAAATAAAAGATCGAGAACATGGGGTTTATCAACAGAATTGATGGATGCAATGTCGCAGATACTGGTTCAAAAATCTGAATGGCTAGTTAATTCACAAACAGGAACACATTTTGATGAACAAGGGGGAGCAATACAGCAGAGTACAGTTGACCCGAAAGCTATACTTGTTGTCGGTATGAAATCAACTATTACCGGAACAGATAGGGAAAAAGAGACCAAGTTAAAAACGTTCGAGTTATTTAGGCGCGATTCACGTAACGTTGAAATAGTCACATATGATGAATTATTTAAACGGGCATTTTATATTGTAAATCAAACCATGTGTTAAAACAGGTAAATTTGCCTGTCTAAAAAACCCCTTTCAAAACCGCCCCGGAGATCCGCCAAGAACAAGGGTCAATTTTTCAATTTCACCTGTCTAAAAAACAGTTCTTTTTTGGACGTTGCTTAAAACATGTTTTAAGAATCAACACGTGGCTAAGCCGCCACACCCAAAGCGTAGTGGCGGGTCTTCAGCCTTTTGTTCAATTTTAGTAGTGGTATCGACAGGAAATGACAGTGATATACTCTTCATCAACCGCATAGACTAAGCGGTTGGTATCATCAATTCTTCTGGACCAAAAGCCGCTGAGATTCTCTCTTAGGGGCTCAGGTTTTCCAATACCCTTAAATGGATCGTTCCGTCTGATATCGCCCAAAAGCTTGTTGATTCGCTTGAGTGTTTTTTTGTCTTGAGTTTGCCAATAAATGTAGTCTTTCCATGCTTCATCAGTCCAAGCAAGTTTCTTATTCATTTATCGTTTCTCTCTCAGTTACTTTGCCTTTTTTATATTGAGCTATAGACTTTGCGAGATGCTTGGCGTTTGAGGGAGATTTTAGAAGGTAAAACGTCTCCAAAATACTGTTGAAAGAATCGAGAGACATCACTACAGCGTCTTCGGCGTCACGACGAGTGATTACAGTGTAATCAGCATCATCAGTGACTTGATCTAGTATTGATTTCAGGTTATTTCTTGCTTCGCTAAAATTTACTACTCTCATTTGAACCTCCATATATGACTTGTTTGTTGTACAAGTATAAGGAGTCTTGTTTGTCTTGTCCAATAAATTGTACAAGTTGATTCTTAGAATCGAACAATATTTTTGGCTCTGTTGCAAAAAATTGGAAAGCCGAAAAATGATCCTGAGATATTTATAATTATGCAACTGGTTAGGATCGGCTCAAAAATTACTCAAGTGTTTCCCATTGGCAAAAAGGAAACACGTTGCTGTGGTATTCTGTCTGCAAAAGGTCCAGTCTTTTTGGGACTTTTGAAAACAGATTATGCCAAGTTATTTATGAACGAGCCCTTAGTACTCGAACTGCCTTTCAATTAGTCGGATCTCTCCTATCAATCCCTGATTGTATTTCCAAATATCGAGTTGACCCTTCTTAAACATTCTCATGACCTCAAAGCCTTTAATGGTGGCAAGGGCTATCTTCATAGACTTAAAACCTAGAGTTGGTTTGATCAAACGCTTCAGTTTTCCATGGTCAGCTTCAATTCGGTTGTTTAGATATTTTACCTTTCGGTGAACGACTTGATCATCCAGGAGACCTTCTTTTTTCAGCTCCAGAATGGCATGGCCATAGCTTGGCGCCAGGTTTGTGTTGATTTTATCAGGTTTTTCATCGTCTTTCATTCTGCGTAATACGTTGCCTAAAAAACGTTTGGCTGCTTGAGCGTTTCGGGTGCGTATTGCTGGACCCAGCGGTATAAGGTGATATGATCCACCTCAACGCTGCGCTCTTGCCTCATTTCTTCTATGTCCCGATAACTGATGCCGTATTTGCAATACCAACGCACACAGACTAAGATAATCCCACCTGTAAAATGTTTCCATTTGAAATCACTCATCCTGGCTCCTCTTTAATTCATAGAATATTGTGATTTCTTATCATACACAGCATTTTTTGCAACAGAGCCTTCTTTCGCGTCTCATCCATACACTTGAGCAGATACAATTGGTTTTACTAGAGAGCAAAAGGAACAGCCTTCGCCGAATTGTTCTGTCGGTCTGGATTATGCCGTCACAGAACCATAATGACATTTGATGGAAAGGGAGGGGAAATGGAAGCGCCGGATGTTGTCGAGCTATTAAATCAAATTGGACTTAAAAACGCCCAGGAGCTCAAACTGTTGATTGAAGATACGGAAAAATTACCCTCCGTGGCTGAAAAATATAGCCAGTTTTATCAGCAAAACCCCAGCGGGAAAAAGATCCTTTGTCAGCTGTTTGATCAATATCCCTATATTCCGGAGAGCACCTATGACCTGACTTCGATTTTGCAGAAAACCAAGCGAGTATATCAATTTTTCGCCGAAAAGAATGAAGAATTGAATGAGCTGGAGTTGGAAAAAGGCGTAAAACAGGCCTACAAACTGGTTTTTAAAATATTGTACGACAAACCTGAAGACGTTTTTCGAGAGGACTATCTCGAATCACTAAAAAAAGACTATGATAGATCGGAGCCCTTAAAAAAAACGCTCCAAAAAAGCAGGTACAATTTTATCATTATGCTGAGGGTGATTATTGACCAGGGGTATATGATCTGGAGTGAAGGGATATCTTATTTCGGTCCCATGTTCCGGGATCGGTTGAAAATTTATCACATCAAAGACGAGATAATGCAGGAGTTTGTAGCCACGACTCAAGAGTCAGAAATCAGTTTTTTTCTGGGTGTATACCTGTATCTGTTTTTCGTCATTCCCAGGCATGTCAAATAAAAAGGATATTTGACTCGCAGAACCTGATCAGAGTTTATTTGAAAAACAATCATTCAAGGGAACAGCCATATTAAAAAAAAAGAAAATTCGTTGACAACCTTGGTCAACCTATAGAAACCTGTACAAACCAAAAAACTAAGGGCGTGCATGTTCCCGGCTTTTTGGGTCTTTCATTGCTGGTGGGTTTTAAGAGTATAATTTATAGGGTGTTTGTATTATTTATGCGCTTTCGGTCAATTGCTTGATAAAGAGGAATTCGGGGTCCGGCAAGATGAACATATTCCCGTTTTATTCTTTATTCTGTTTCACCCTGATCAGTGGGGTCATGGATACTGTAAATAATCATTATCTGGGGAATTATGAAAAATAAAATTCTTATTCCAATTACACCCAGTGCAGTAAGTCAGGATATCATTCGTTTGGCTAATCGATGGAGTCAGGTTACCGGTTCTGAACTTCATATCCTTCACGTGAGATCAAAAAACTTCATGCAAGGTAAAAAAATGCTGTTTACTCAGGATGAAACCTTGATGAAAAAAGATCTCAAAGAGATGGAAAAGTATATCAAGGCATTGGATGTAACAGTTAACTATGAAATGTCATCTGTTGCCGGAGAACCCCATATAAAGATTCTTGAGGCGGAATCACAGATCAATCCAGAGTTTATCCTTATCCCCGCGCATTCCCACACCATGATAAAAAGAGTGTTTCTTGGAAGCACAACCCGCCATATTCTGAACAATTCCCGGGGACCCGTATATATCTATCGTAAGCCGGCAAAAAAATTCAATTTGATATTTATTGTGCCAGTGGATTATTCCGACACGAACACCGGCCTGGTTGAGCTGGCAGACCGGTGGGCCCAGAAGTCTAAGGCGGAATTGATGTTCATCCACGTTGCTGAATTGCCGGCTGTTGAAGATGAGAAAAAGGAATTTACATGGGAGTGGGATCAGAGACTGTCTGACGACATGGCCATTAAGGAACAACTAAAAGGGGAAAGAGAAAAACAGAAAGATAAACTGGAACAATTTATCGCTCAGTTTGATGTCATTTCCAAGTATAAAACAGTATTGGAGTTTGGCCGGTCCTATGAAAAAATAATTGAACTGCAGAAAATGACAGATGCGATCCTGATTATTGTTGCCGCCAACTCGAGCTACGAAAAAATGCAGAATGCCGTGGGTAGAACGGCTAAAACACTTATATACGACGAAACCTGTTCAGTCTTCATGTACAAGCAGGGTTAAAAAGCACAATTCTCGTGCACTTTGTTGTTATGGATCAACTCATTTATAAACCGGATGTTTTAGATATGGCAGAAACAACAGCAGATAAATCCATAACACGTCCTGTTGTCATGCTAGTTTGACCAGCAATGCAACACTCTACTACAGGAGGAAAATCGAGGTATATCAGACATTGGGTGATTAGATTCACCAATTCCTCAGAAAGTCTTTTCACAGAATTTTTTTCATTTTGTAACCTAACAAGAAGACCAATGGTTTTTGCGGAGAAAGAACAAGATGGCACAAAATATTCAGGAACTTACCAGTATTATCTACCAGGAAGGTGTTCAGAAAGGTGAGGAAGAAGCCGAAAGAATAATCGACAAAGCAACCGAAGAAGCTGAAAAAATTCAGAATGAAGCCAGGGCCGAGGCATCAAAAATAACGGATGACGCCAAAATAGAGGCCGAAAATCTCCACAAGATCACCGAATCGGAAATCAAGCTGGCCGGGCTCAAGGCAGTCAGGGCAATTCGGCAGCAAATCACCGACCTCATCACCACTAAAGCCATCGAAGGTAGCATTTCAGATGCCATGTCCGGCAGCAGTATTAAAGAATACATAAAGATTGTTTTGCAGAATTGGAATACCAGTGAGGCAAAGCAGGATCTGGAATTACTGCTGCCCGAAAAAGAACAAAAGCAGCTGGAAAAATCCTTTGTCTCTGAAATCTCAAAACTCATAGACAGCAATATCGAACTTAACTTTTCCGGAAACCTGAAAGGCGGGTTTCAGATTGGCCCGAAGAGCGGCGGCTATAAGATAAGTCTTACAGAAGACAACTTCAACGAATTCTTCAAACAATATTTGAGTGTAAAGACCAAAAAATTCCTTTTCAGCGGTTAACTCCCCCGGAGATCAATAATCTACTTATTGTCTTCGGGGACTCGGGGAATGCTGATAAAGGGACCTTAACGACTCAAAAACCAGTCCAACGGGTTTTCATCGAAACTCACCCTTTGTATCAGACGCTTGACTCACATTTAACCTTCCCCGACAAGAACAGATTCGTCATTTAGGCAGTTTTACCAGAACCAGCTCTTGAGCGATTATTAAGAACCAAATTAAAGCACTGACAACCAAAAATGACAGTTCCCTATCACTATATTGTTGCCGGTTTGCCGGATATTATCTTTGATGACAACAACATCGAATTCGGCCTTGGTATTTTTATAAATGAGTTGAGGGATCTGATTCCAGAAGTGGACGTATCTTATTTAAGATATATCGGTTATCCCAACGACAACAAGAATCTGATAAGTATTCTGCTGAGCCAGAAGGAGCCCATTCATCTTGTTGGCAACTTCACAGAAGAAGAGCTAAATGACGAAATCAAAAATCCGGATCAAATCCCTGAATACATGCAGGAATTCCTGGTTGCGTATGGTGCGAACAGTGCCATTATTCAAAATTTGTCCTGGGAAAACCAGCTGAACTGGTTGTTTTATGAAGATACCCTTTCATTAGAGAACCGTTTTCTAAACGAGTGGTTTACTTTTGAACTGGATCTCAGGAATATACTGGCCGCCATTACCTGTAGAAAAGAAAAAGACTCGCTGGAAACCCATTTAATTTGTCGTAACGAGGTGACGGATTTGCTATTGAAAAGCAGCGCCACCGATTTTACATTGCCCTCCAGGGTTCCCTGGGCGGACGAGTTGTTTTCGATAGAGTTTGATCATATTGCCACGTCTGAGGAACGACTGGCCAGATTGAGGCTTCAACAGCTGGATGAGATGGCAGATCCGGAACTGTTCAATATTGAAACCGTTATGAGAGTGGGAATTGGTTTGTCCATCGCAGAAAGATGGTCACTTTTGGATGATAAAACCGGTACGGAAATGCTACAGAAAATAATTCAAGATCTGGAACAGAATTATAAAGCCCAATGATAGAACGGAGAAAACCTATGAGCACCAGTGGTAAAGTTGTCGGTGTTGTTGCAAACCTTGTCAATATTGAAGTTGACGGTCCTGTATCCCAAAACGAAATCTGCTATATCGATATTGGCGGTGATCGCTGTATGGCAGAAGTGATTAAAATTACAGGTAAGACGGTCTTTGTGCAGGTTTTCGAAAGCACACGGGGGCTAAAAGTGGGTAGTGAGGTGGAATTTATGGGGAAAATGCTGGAGGTGACCCTTGGGCCAGGCATGCTTTCAAAAAACTATGATGGTTTGCAGAATGATCTGAACAAAATGGAGGGATTATTCCTGAAAAGAGGCGATTACACCTCGGCACTGGATGATGAAACAAAATGGCATTTTACGCCCCTGGTCATGGTCAACGAACAGGTCAGTGCCGCCGATTGGATTGGCAATGTCAAAGAAGGCTGGATTGACCATAAAATCATGGTTCCCTTCAATTTTAAAGGGAGCAGCAACGTTAAAACCATTGTTGATGAAGGCGAATATACCATCAATGACACACTGGCTGTCGTCGTTGACGACGAAGGTAACGAGGTGGAACTGACCATGACCATGAAATGGCCGGTTAAACTGGCGATTACCCAGTATAAAAACAAACCCCGACCGTTCAAGATCATGGAGACCGGTATTCGCACCATCGATACGCTGAACCCCATCGCCGAAGGGGGAACCGGTTTTATCCCCGGACCTTTTGGTGCCGGCAAAACCGTTTTGCAGCATGCCCTGTCAAAAAACGCGGATGCTGACCTGATCATTATTGTTGCCTGCGGTGAACGCGCCAACGAGGTGGTTGAAATATTCACGGAGTTTCCGGAACTGGATGATCCCAGGACCGGGCGAAAACTGATGGAGCGGACCATTATTATCTGTAACACGTCGAACATGCCGGTTGCTTCCCGTGAGGCGTCTGTTTACACCGGAATGGCTATTGCGGAGTATTACCGGGCCATGGGCCTCAAGGTCCTGCTGAATGCAGATTCAACCTCACGCTGGGCACAGGCCTTGAGAGAAATGTCAAACCGGCTGGAGGAACTGCCCGGCCCGGACGCATTTCCCATGGACCTGTCGGCCATTATCGCCAACTTTTACTCCAGAGCCGGATTTGTTTACCTGAACAACGGCGCAGCAGGTTCTGTTACTTTCATAGGAACGGTCAGCCCGGCAGGCGGTAACCTGAAAGAGCCGGTGACGGAATCCACTAAAAAAGCCGCCAGGGCCTTTTACGCCCTTGAACAAAGCAGGGCAGACGCCAAACGATATCCGGCCATAGATCCCATCGAAAGCTACTCCAAGTACCTGGAGTATGACGAGATCGTGCAGTCCCTGAATGATTCAATTGAAAGCGGCTGGGTGGAGAAGGTTCACAAGGTGAAGGACATGTTGCTCAGGGGTAAGGAGGTGAAAGATCAAATCAGTATCCTGGGAGATGATGGCGTCCCCATCGATTACCACACCCTGTTCAACAAATCGGAGGTCATTGACTTCGTCATCCTTCAGCAGGACGGGTTTGACGATATTGACGCATCGACGCCCATGGACCGGCAGCAATTCATGCTGAACAAGGTACTGAAGGTCTGCGAAACGGATTTCACGTTTGAGACTTTTGAAGAAGTATTCGGTTACTTCAGGAAGATTATCAATCTTTTTAAGCAGATGAATTATCAGGAGTTTCAGTGTGATGATTTTAAGGAACTGGAGTCCGAACTGAATCTTTTAATCAATGAGAGGAGGGCATCTTAAATGAAAACATCCGCTTTCCAGAAGATTTACACAAAGATTGAGGATATTACCAAGGCTACCTGTTCACTGGTTGCAGAGGGAATTGCCAACGAAGAGATGGCCTATGTGGATGGTCGCCCGGCCCAGGTGGTTAAAATCATGGGAAACAAGGTCGTCCTGCAAGTATTCCCGGGCACCCAGGGGATCGCCACGAATGCAGAAGTTGTTTTTACCGGCAAACCCCCAACGGAAAAGGTCGGAGAAGAGCTTTTGGGCCGGTTTTTTAATGCCTATGGCCAACCCATTGACGACGGACCGGAGATTGAAGGCAAAGAGGTTGAAATCGGCGGTCCTTCTGTTAACCCGGTGCGTCGCAAGCAACCATCTGAATTGATCGCCACCGGAATCGCCGGCATCGATCTGAACAATACACTGGTTACCGGACAGAAGATTCCATTTTTTGCAGATCCCGACCAACCCTTCAACCAAGTGATGGCTGATGTTGCCCTGAGAGCTGAAGCTGATATCATTATCCTGGGTGGCATGGGGATGTCCAACGACGATTATCTTTATTACCGGACACTGTTTGACAATGCCGGTGCTCTGGACAGGATTATCAGCTTTATGAACACCACTGAAGACCCCCCGGTGGAAAGACTGTTGATTCCTGATATGAGTCTGACCGCTGCCGAATACTTTGCTGTTGAGAAAAAAATGAAGGTGCTGGTACTCCTGACCGACATGACGCTCTATGCCGATGCACTCAGTATTGTGTCCAACCGGATGGATCAAATCCCGTCGAAAGACAGTATGCCGGGGTCCCTATACAGCGACCTGGCCAAGATCTATGAAAAGGCGGCCCAATTCCCTGAAGGTGGCTCAATCACCATCATTGCGGTAACGACATTGAGTGGTGGTGATATCACCCACGCCATCCCCGACAATACCGGCTACATTACAGAAGGTCAGTTGTACCTGCGCCGTGATACGGAGATAGGCAAGATCATCATCGACCCGTTCAGAAGCCTCTCCCGGCTGAAACAGCTGGTGATTGGCACATCCACCCGATCGGACCATCCTCAGGTTATGAATGCCTGTATTCGATTGTATGCGGATGCATCAGGCGCCATGACCAAACGGGAGAATGGTTTCGACCTGACTGAATATGACGAAAGAACACTGGAATTTGCAAAGGAGTATTCAAAGGAACTTCTGGCTATCGATATCAATGTCAAAGTCGATGAAATGCTCGACACAGCATGGAAACTGCTTATCCGGTTCTTCTCGAAAGAGGAAGTTGGTATCAAGCAGGAATTTCTGGATCAGTACTGGAAAGAATAACGGACCGAAGATGGCAGCACACAGAGTTTAAATTGCATCTGTTTCAGAAATTGGAAGGGAGAATATGGCGATAAAATTTCAATATAATAAAACGTCGCGGCAGCAACTGGTCAAAGAGCTGGAGATACGGATAAAGGCTCTCCCAACGCTTCAGGCAAAGGAGTCCGCTTTGCGCAATGAAGTTAAGATCGTCAAAGAAGCCATCAAAGAGATCGAAGTAGAGATTCAGGAACGATTGGAGACCCTGGCGGATTTGAATAAATTCTGGTGTGAGTTCCCGGATCTTCTCACGATCATTGATGTTAAAGTGGGCCGGAAATCCATTGCAGGCGTTAAGACCCCTGTTCTGGAAGAGGTCGTTTTTGAGGAGAAGCCGTTCAGCCTGCATGCAAACCCCAATTGGTTTAAATTCGGAGTCAAAATCCTGAAGTCCTTAATTGAACTCCGCATGAAACTCAAGATCCTGACTGATAAATATGCCCTCTTGGACTATGCCAGGAAGAAAACCACCCAGAAGGTGAACCTGTATGAAAAGGTGCAGATACCCGAGTATGACGAAGCGATTCTGAAAATTAAGCGGTATCTGGAAGATGAGGAAAACCTGGCCAAATCGTCACAAAAAATCCTCAAGGCCAAAATTGAAAGGGAGGCTGCAGCATGATCGTTACCATGAAAAAGCTGTCTGTCCTGATCTATCACAAAGAGAAACAGGATTTTCTATCATCCCTGCAAGAGATGGGAATTGTTCATATCGCTGAGAATATGGATATTGATCAGCCTGAGGCCCCCTCCGAAATCTATCAAAAGGCAAACAACCTTTCAAAAACCTGTGAACGGATCGTTCAAACCTTACGCAACTTTATTAAGGAGAAAGATCTGGATCTTTCCCAAGAAAAGCCGGCAACTGCATCGGAAAGAAGTATATTTAACATTCTCAAAAAGTTTGAAGACGCAGAAGAGAAAAAGGAGGAGATCAAGCAAAAACTGTCAAATATCCGGAAAGAAGTGAGTCAGCTTCAACCCTGGGGAGAATTCGATCCGGAGATTATCAGCGCTATTGAAAAAATAGGGGTCAACCTTCGGTTTTTTGAGGCGACCGAGAAACAATTTAACCAGTTCAACATGGATGGTTTCTTTTATGAGACCATCCACAGCAATAAATCAAAGGTCAGGTTTGTGGTCTTTGAAAAAGTGCGCCCATTTGAGGCAGAAGGTGCCAATGAAGTCAATCTTCCTTTGAAATCCCTGCAGCAACTTGATCAGGCGTCCGAGCAACTTGATCAGGAGATGGCTGAAATTGATGATGTTTTTGAAAAGCTGGCCGTCCATATTGATTCGCTTAATGAATGCAAAATCGACAACCGGAACATTGCTTCATTTGCTGCGGCTGATGGTAATATGGTCAGCGAAATAGAGAACAAGGTGTTTTCCCTTACTGGATGGTTTCCAGCCAGTAGAGATAAGGCTGTCAATGATTTCCTTGAAAACTACCTTTGCTACTATCGGATCGACACCCCTGAGTTGAATGACAATGTCCCGATCCAACTGAGAAACAATCGATTTTCCCGGCTTTTTGAACCCATTACAAAAATCTATTCGCTTCCATCGTATCGGGAGCTTGACCCGACACCCTTTTTTGCCCCTTTCTTTCTGGTCTATTTCGGCCTGTGCCTGGGTGATCTCGGCTACGGTGCCATTACATTTGTCATTGCAGCCATCGCCTACTTCAAGGGACCCCGGCAATATCGCAATTTCTATCTCATCGGTCTCCTTCTGGGCGGCATGACGATGATCAGCGGTATTGCGTTGAACAGCTTTTTTGGCCAGTCAATATTTTACTTAAAAGGAAACAGGGAGTACTTTTTTAGAACCGAAACCGGTGCCATGATGTCTTTTCTGGGCTCTTTTATCAATGCCAAGAAGATGACAGAGTTTCCGGCCATGGGATTTGCCATTTTTCTGGGGGTGGTACAGGTTTTGTTGGGTATTGTTCTGCAGTGTGTCAACAGAATCCGCCAGAATGGTTTCGTCTGGGGAATCCACCCGGCCTCGTTTTTTATGATTATCTGCGGGATATTGTTTTCCATTGGATTTGGAAGCAGCGACAGCGGGTTTAAGGGAATTACCGGAATTGACATATCAACCTATAAACTGGGTGCATTTCAGGTGGGTTCATGGCTGACCATTCCTCCCCAGGAATTTGGACTTTTCCTGATGATTTTTGGACTGGTGCTGATGTTCCTGTTTAATAATCCGGATAAAAGTATCTTTGTAAGGCCACTGTTCGGGCTTTGGGAACTTTATGGGTTCGCCACCGGTATTATCGGTGATATTTTGTCGTATCTGCGTCTGTTTGCGCTTGGGCTGGCGAGCGGTCTTCTGGGACACGCCTTTAACGGTATTGCTTTTGGCTTTATTGAAAACAACCTTTTCCCGGGGATTATCGCTACCATTGCCCTGCTTATTTTTGCCCACACGTTGAACTTTGGCCTGGCAATTCTGGGATCATTCGTTCATCCTTTGCGACTCACATTTGTCGAATTTTATAAGAACCTTGATTTTGAAGGCGGCGGTAAAAGCTATTCACCATTTCTAAAAGAAAGGGTGTGAACTATGGTGTCGTGCCGGCTTAGTTTGTTTAAACATCCCTCACCAGCAGCGGTGGGGCGGTTTTGGTTTGTACGGAATTTCAGTCAACTTGAAGCTTAAGGAGATATGGTATGGGATATGTCTTGTCGTTGATCGGTTTAGGCCTTATGGTTGGGCTATCGGGAGCGGGTTCGGCCTGGGGACTTGCCCTTGGGGGGTCATCTGTTTTAGGAATGATCAAGAAAAAACCGGAAGCATTCGGAACAGGGATGGTCCTGGCAGGACTGCCAGCAACCCAGGGATTATACGGGTTTGTGGCCTTCATCATTTACAGCGGTACGATTCAGCCCGATTTTTCCGTTGCTAATGGTGCTGTTGTTCTGGGGGCTGGACTGGCCATCGGTATCGCCGCACTGTTTTCAGGCATTTTCCAGGGGAAGGTGTGTGCCAGCGGTATTAGCGCCATGGGGAGCGGCCACAGCGTTTTTGGGAACACCATGATCCTGGCCGCCTTTCCGGAATTTTACGCCATTCTGGCGCTGGTATCTGTCATATTGATGCAGGGGTTAATGCACTAAAACGACGGTTGTTCCAGCAGAAATAGGAAAGAATCCGGTTTGAGAAGATAAAGCGGCGCCTGGAAACGGCACTGCTTTTCATAATGGAGTATCAACTGTCATTACGGGCTCGACCCGGAATCCAGCAAATCATTGGGTTTGCCCAACGTTGAATATATGAAACGCTGCTGGTGAGTTTCCGCCAAATGTTTCGTCAGAAACGCGTCGGGAAAACGTCCTGTTTTCCAACGTTTTGACTCATGATCCATAAGGCTTTGCAATATGGTGGATAGTTACAGGGAATCAAGGATCAATACAAGTAAAAGGACAACATGATAATAAAAAATTGGATGAGCAAAGAGGTCATTAAAACGGATATTAATCACTCCCTCCATACCGCCATGAGACTCATCAATAAGCATGGCATTGGTGCCTTACCAGTGATGAAAAAAGGGAAAATGGTCGGATTGGTTAGCGCCGAAGATATAAGAAGAGCTATGATCACAACGACTTCTTCAGGATTGGATCAGACAACCGGTGCCATCGATGGAACAAAGGTCAGCGAGATTATGAGGGAAAACATGATCCTGGTTTCCCTTTTCAGCACCCTGGATGAGGTTGCAGAGGTGTTCTTGAGAAACAATATCGCCAGTGCGCCGGTAATGGATGAGAACGGAGATATTGCCGGGATTATAACAAAAACAGATATCTGTAAAGCGCTGATATCCTTATCAGGAAGAACCAACAGGGAATTTGACTTCGGATTTCAGGTGGAGGACAGCCCGGGATCCATAAAGGTTATTACCGATATTATTCGATCTCTGGGCGGTCGTATTGCCAGTATTCTGATATCTTACGATGAGGTCCCGGAAGGATTCCGTAAAGTATTTATCAGGGTCTACAATATAGAGAGAGAAAACCTTGATAAGCTCAAAAGCGAACTTATTCCAGCCGCCACCATGCTCTATATGTTCGACTACCTGAAACCGTCAAGACAGGTATTTTAATCTCTCAGGGACTTGTTTCTCGGCCCTGGCTCGAGAACCAGCCAAATATGCATCTTATAAGAAGCTCACTTAGGGTCGGCTCAAAAAAAACAAACCGGTGACCTCTTCCGTCTCAGTAAATCACTGCCCCATAACGATGATACAAATGTTTGCGCAGAGGCCCTGCCTATCCCTGAACTCCCGCCAGTTCTCATCCAGCCGTGGCCTATAATACCAAGGTAGCCTCTTCTCTATTTCGGGTGCGTATTGCTGGACCCAGCGGTATAAGGTGGTATGATCCACCTCAACGCCACGCTCTTGCATCATTTTTTCCAGGTCCCGATAACTGATGCCGTATTTGCAATAACAACGCACACAGCCTAAGATAATCTCACCTGTAAAATATTTCCATTTGAAATCACTCATTCTGGCTCCTCTTTAATTCATAGAATATTGTGATTTTTTATCATACACAGCATTTTTTGCAACAGAGCCCGTAAAGGTAAGCCTAAAGCGGCTCATGGCACAATACTCAAGGCAAACGATTATTCACAAAAATGTCCCTGGCATTTCTTCAACGGTCATACAAAAAAGAGATGTGTGAGGAGGTGACCCGATACAGCTGAATCATTGATATTAGCAGAATGAAATGGCGATTCGATCATTTTTGAAATTTAACATGACACACCTTCACCTCTCATTTAAGGAATAGCATCATGTTTAAAAATATTCGTCAAAATAAGGCAGACAAGTCGTTGCATAGTGTTGAAAAATGCCTGGCAGCAGGCTTGAAACAGCTTTCTCAGAAAATGCACAACGGTGCCATGATCGAGTTCGGCAAGGCGATGGAAATCAATTCAACTATTGCATATCCAAAATTGCTTGTAGAATTAGAGAAAGTAGCTGCTGCTGGAGATTTTGAATCGGCGATTGCCATCGGCATGAATTTGATCAAGCAAAAAAAGGGAGATTTTAAATTAATAAACAAACTGGGAAATTATGCTCAAAATCTGAAGGACTTTAAGCAGGCCAGTGCTCTTTACAAAACAGCGCTTAAAATTAACAAAGATTATAAGCCCGCGTTTTATAACCTTGCATCTGCGGAAGTAAAGGCAGACTTAGTGAATGATGATATTATTAATGCGCTATCACAGTTTAAAGATCTAACGGAATATATTCTGCCAGGCTATATTGGTGATGATAATCTGATCCTGAAAATGACTGAAAAAGTATCATCTTCAAAACCTAAAATGATTGAGGCAAAAATTCAACAACTGGTTCTCCTGCGCGATAAAAAAGCCGAATCCAAAGATAAGAATGAACTCCGGAAAATCGATGCCAAAATCGAAGAACTGAAGAAAACGGCAGGTAAAGTGACAGCTATGGATATCTGCCATGAATTTGAAAAAGCAATCAAACAGGATCCAGAAAATGAACAAACCCATTTATTTAATCTTGGACTTTATGCCGTTGCAAATCATAAGGCAGATCTGGCGGAAGACAAATTGAAAGGGTTGTCATCAACGGATTTCCCAACGAAGGCGCTTTTGCTTGCTATTATTCAAGAGCAAAAAGGTTTCCTGCAGTCCGCAATTGAAAAACTGATCCAACTGCAGGCAGAAAACGAGTTTAATCGCTATTACAATGTCAACCTTGGACTTATGTACCGCAAGGCAAATAAACAATTCCTGTCCAGCAAATACCTGATAAAAACTGCTGTATTATTGAAGAAGTCAGATGGCATGTACAGCATGAGAAAGTTGATGCAGGCGGCCGATACGTCCTTTGAGCAAGACGATTATAAGAAAGCGCTAAGTTTTTATCTGATCGCTGTCACTGAAAAACCGGATTCAGAGATCTGGAACAAGATCGGTATTATCTATAGAAACCTGAAACAGATCAATGATGCCATCAACACATTTAAAGAGGTACTCAAAAAAGATCCTGACTCGGAGACGGCCAACCAACAATTAAAACAAATACATGACAAATATATCGAATCAGGTGATGAGCTGTTCAGTCTGAATAAATATAAACATGCTTCTGAATATTTTGATAGGGCATTAAGCATCATGCGGTTGCCGGACTCATTAAAAAAAGCAGCCCAGGCATACAGGCAATTGAATGATATTAAAAAAGAGAAACAGTTGCTTGAAGAAGCTGAGAATATATTGAACGCAGTAAAAGAAAAAGAGCAGGAAAGACTCAGGAAGGCACTGATAATAAAAGGTAAAGGGTTACTGAAAAAAAGCCAATATCAAAAAGCGATTGAAATCATTGAAGCTGCCTTTGTCATGAAGATTGATAGAGACGTTTATTCCCTACTTGCCACATTGTATAAGAGGTTTAAAGGCAAAGACAGCCTGGCTGGTCTGGAAAAAAGATGGTCAGATATGGCGGTGCAAAAGGAGAGACAAGAAATAATGGCAAAAGATAAAGACCGTGCCATGCAGGCGAAAGCTGAAAATCAGGATTTGAAAAATCCGTAATAGGGCTCTGTTGCAAAAAATTGGAAAGCCGAAAAATGATCCTGAGATATTTATAATTACGCAACTGGTTAGGATCGGCTCAATAATTACTCAAGTGTTTCCCATTGGCGAAAAGGAAACACGTTGCTGTGGTATTCTGTCTGCAAAATGTCCAGTCTTTAGGGAATTTTTGCGGACAGATTATATATGAGTTGGCTTAGAAATTAGTTCACATTCTGTTAGTAAAATGTCTGGCTTTTGAGACTTTTGCAGACAGACTATGTGAAATTATTTATAAACGATTTCTGCCAGTTTATTAATGAACGAGCCCTTAGTACCCGAACTACCTTTCAATTAGACGGATCTCTCCTATCAATCCCTGATTGTATTTCCAAATATCGAGTTGACCCTTCTTAAACATTCTCATGGCCTCAAAGCCGTTAATGGTGGCAGGGGCTATCTTCATTGACTTAAAACCTAGAGTTGGTTTGATCAGACGCTTCAGTTTTTCATCGTCTTTCATTCTGCGTAATACGTTGCCTAAAAAACGTTTGGCTGCTTGAGCGTTTCGGGTGGATGATAAATAGAAATCCAATGTACCCCCTTGTAATCACTTATCCTGACTCCTCTTTAATTCATAGAATAGTGTGATTTCTTATCATATACAGCATTTTTTGCAACAGAGCCATTATAACTACACCAGCGCTGCTAAACCGCAGTGATATCCCCGTATATTTGGATATAGCTGCCCGGTTTAAAACCTCAAATTCGCAGGTTTATCGTTCAAGTAGAGTGATAGGACGCAAAATCGCTATACTATTAATATTGCTCTAAAAATTGTATTCAAGTCTTGCTTTCCGAAAGTGTTGACAACGCCAATTGTGACGTATAAAATATGATAGTATTACACGTCACAACCATATTAAAGGATTACTATGCAAACAAAGTTGACACTTCGCTTAGAAAAGCATTTGGTTGAATTGGCAAAGGAGTATGCTTCCACGCACGGGAAATCTGTTTCCAAGATGGTAGCTGATTACTTCTTGTTGCTCAATAAAACTCAAGATTCACAAAGTGATGAACTCACTCCAATAGCTCAGTCATTAAAAGGATCATTAGGTAAAACTCAGGCGGATAAATCTGATTATAACAAGTATCTGGAGGAAAAATACTTGTGAAAATCCTATTTGACACGAACATTGTGCTTGATGTTTTATTAGACCGAGAACCATTCTCCGATTTAGCTACAAAACTTTTATCGAGAGTTGAAAAGAAAGAATTGAACGGCTTTCTTGGAGCAACTACGGTTACGACAATTTACTATCTTGCTTCCAAAGTAGCAGGTAAAAAAAAGGCAGATCAGGAAGTCAGCAAATTACTATCAATATTCCAAATAGCACCGGTTAATAAATCTGTTTTGGACGAAGCAATCAAATCAAACTTTAGTGAATTTGAGGATTCTGTGCTTCACGAGGCAGCAAAGCAAATTGGAGTTCATGGCATAGTAACCAGAAACCCAAAAGATTTTAAAAGAGCTACTTTATCCATATATAGCCCTGAAGAACTCTATAAAATACTCATCTCAATAATCCATTAAATCAAATTTTGATCCTATAGAAAGCAGAACACTTACATTCAGTTGACCGCAATTGCCAGCGGAAATTGCATATACAACGCTTCTGGCCACATTCATTATTAATACAACATCCGTGCAGCGGCGGTTGGTCGAAGGAGCTACAAAAATTCATGGGCGCCACCTGCAGCATTGAATTTTATAGACCAGCTCTCTGGGATTGAATTTGATATGGAGATTTGGGAATCATTCTACCGGATCATGGATAAGTATCCGATGGGAACTCTGGTCAAGCTCAATGATGGCTCAACGGCATTTGTCGTACAAGTGGCGGAAGATGACATTGAGAGACCGCAGGTTGCTGTCATAAAGAATGCCAAAGGTCAGGATCTGAAACACAATACCCTGATCAACCTGGCAGATGAGCCGGATATTGAAATTGTTAGTGATCTAGACAACTATGAAGTTCTGGGAGATGCTTCTCTGGAAATTTTTACCAATTTGAAAATCATCTGAAATCGTACGGAACGTCTACGTCAAAACGGGAAGCTTTGATTTTAGGGTTCTTGTGAGTCATTGTCTCCGTCGGACTTGAATACGCAAAGAACGTGGCCGAGAAGAACCGCCAGTCAATAGCGGATCACCCTTTTTCCATCGCGGACAACCAGACGATATCGGTTACCGCAAGCATAGGGCTATCCATTTTTGATGGCCAACCTGATCACTCAAGCGGACATTGCCCTGTACCAAGCCAAAGAAGAGGGCAGAAATTGCTGTATCATATATAAACACCCGTGACGCATCTCACATTAGGGAAATACCTCTCGGGACAAATTCTGTCGCAATCATACTTTTCTCAATCAGTGGAATATCTGGCTTGAATTCAGGGACATTTAACTGCCCTTTATATTACACTAGTAAGCCTATGACCAATCCAGTTATTATAAACAGATCTTTTCTATACTATTCTGGCACTGTTGTTATTGCAGGTATTGCCCTGTATATATTCAGCCAGATTCACTATCTCTTGTTTCACAGTATCGCTGAGGTATTCAGTATAGTTATTGCCAGCGCTGTATTCATGATTTCATGGAATGCTAAAAAACAGATTGATAATCCCTTTTTAGTATCCCTTGGCATTGCCTATCTATTTATCGGAATCCTAGATCTGTTTCATACCTTATCATATGTCGGTATGAATATTTTTACCGACTATGATTATTATGCTAACCAGCTCTGGATTGGTGCACGATATCTTGAAAGCCTTAGTTTACTGGCCTTTTTCGTATTAACGGGATCAAAAATTCGGTTCTCCTACGTTTCGGTATTTATCTTATTTGGATTTATTACAGTGACAATTCTGCTGTCTGTGTTTTATTGGAAGGTTTTCCCAATTTGCTTTATTGAGGGGCAGGGATTAACGCCATTTAAAAAGGTCAGCGAGTATATAATATCGGGAATCCTGGTACTCTCTCTCATTTTTCTGAAGAGAAATCAGGATCAGTTTGATAGTCACATTAGAAATCTGCTGATGTGGGGCATCTTGCTAACCATACTCGGGGAGTTGGCGTTTACGTTTTACATCAGCAATTATGGATTTTCGAATCTGGTTGGGCACTATCTTAAAATCGGTTCTTTTTACATGATATATAAAGCCATAATTGAGACAGGCTTAAGCAAACCGCTTGACTTATTGTTCAGAGAGCTGAAACAGAATGAAGACCAGCTTGAGAGGATCAATTCAAACCTTATTTCAGAGATTGAAGAGAGAAAACGTGCTGAGGAAAAAATCAAGACTTCATTCCTGGAACTTCAGCAAGCACATGAAAACATAAAACAGCTAAAAGGGTTACTACCTATTTGTGCCTCGTGCAAAAAAATCCGTGACGACAAAGGATACTGGAATAATATCGAATCATATATTGAAACACATTCTGAAGCCTTATTCAGCCATAGTGTATGTCCCACCTGTGCAGAAGAGCTCTATGGTAGTTCGGATTGGTATCAGAAGATTAAAAAAGAAGGCAAAATTTAATGTTTTTGACCCTGACTATTAAATTGAAATGACTCTTTGATCAGCACTTTGAATTCTTCTGTATTCAGTTTCATCATCCATCCAAATTGAGCTTCGGACTAAGTTGCTTACTTATTAGGGAGAGTTTATTAATCTGCACATCGGGTTCAGGAGAGATTGTATGAATCGTATGAAAGTATCCGCCAGTCGACATACAACGACATCCTGGATACTATCCTGAGTAAAACTCCTATCGAGTTCGAACATCTGGTCTTGAGGCTACTTGAATGAATGGGTTATGGTGGCCAGTTAAAGGAGGCAGGTGAAGTAACAAAGGCAACAAACGATGGTGGGATTGATGGCGTGATCAAAAAAGATATTTTGGGCTTGGGGAGAATTCATATCCAAGCCAAGAGATATGACAGAAAGGATACCGTTGGACGGGAGGAAATTCAAAAATTTGTCGGCGCTTTAGCCGTAGCTCAGTCCAATAAGGGTGTATTCATTACAACTTCATCGTATAGTAAAGGCGCTTTGGATTATTAAAAAAGGCTGAATGGGCTCTGTTGCAAAAAATGCTGCGTATGATAAGAAATCATCATATTCTATGAATTAAAGAGGAGCCAGGATGATGACGGTGAAAATGCCCAAAAAGTGTGACGTAGTGAATCCGCGTGCCGCTGATGGTCGAGAGAATAGCTGAGGCAGGTAGATCGTCCGTGTAGGGGTACCCGAACTTTGTCTTGCCCTTCCACGGACTGACGATCAGAAAGGTCAGGATTTCGGCACAGATGTAGTTTAACATAAGGGTTGAAATCACTTCGTTAACTGAATACCGGATCTTGAGTACAGCCGGGATCGCTCCCCAGAATGCACCTCCGGCAAATCCAAATATCAACATCAGCGGCACAATCAGATAGGAGGGCAGATGCGGTCCCCAATTCAGGCCGACCCAGGTTCCGGCAAAGGCACCTGCCAGGAGTTGACCTTCTGCACCAATATTCCAGAACTTTGCGCGATAGGCGATGGCCAGACCCGATCAGAATCAGCGGTATCGCCTTGGTGATGGTCTCCATCATGCCATACCTGCTGCCGAAAGAGCCGGAAAAGATCTTATAAATGGCATAAAACAGGTTGGCGCCGCTCATCAGGAAGATCAAACCCATGGCCGTTATTCCGGCAATAAGGGATACAATCAGTGTCATCACTGATCGTTTTCTGCTGATGCTTTCTCTGTCTGTGACTTTTATGCGTCACATGAGGTGTCAGGCTCCCAAAAGTTTTTGGTTGTAACTGGGATTTATAGTTGCAGCGTTCCGGCCATCATCAGGCCGATATCTTTTGAACACGCGGCAGACGCCATTTGGATGACAACTCCAGCATCATGGAGATCATCATCGTGGGGATACCCCGCTCTTTGATCGCTTGTTCCAGCACGGGCAGGAATTTAAAGCTGCCAACACTCATGTGGTTTGCCCGATAAGATTATTATGATAAAACGAATATGGGGTAAAACATTACATGGACCGGTTTTAAGCAACAATCCGAAATATACCGTTTTATACATTATTTCAATAAGTTTGACATATCGGACGTTTTGAGAATTTATCAACTGTTTAACAAAATGAAAAAGTCCAAGCACTCTACGTGAAATATTTCAACCAACCCACATACCATACTGATTCCAGATGCCACGGAAGAATATATTAAATGATATCGATATCGCCGATTTCGCAAAGCTCATATTAAACTACGGCACTGATGGAATATTACTCACTGACTCCACAGGCCTTGTTATTGCGATAAACAAGAGGTTCAGTAAACTTTTTCAAATCCCAGCCTCTGAAGTGCTTGGGGCCAATGTATTGGAACTTTCCAGGCAGGGAGCATGGTCACCCAACCTCTTCCAGCGTATAATACAAAAGAAAAAAACCCTCTCTGTCATACAGACCACCCGCAGCGGCAGCTCAATCCTCGCAACAGGGACACCAATTTTTGATGATGCAGGTAAGCTCATCTATATACTCTTTAATGACAGGGATATGTCACTGCAAGCGGTTCTTCTTGAAGACGACTCCAACAAGTCCGTTGAACTGACCATTAACGCTGACGCAAAAGCCGAACACAACGTCGCGGAAACTCAGCATTACACATTAAATGGGATCGTTGTAAAAAGTCGTATTATGAAAGAGCAGCTCAACCTCGCCCTGCAGGTTGCAAAATTCCCTGTGCCTGTACTTCTTACCGGAGAATCAGGGGTTGGAAAAACAATGTTTGCCCGCTTTATTCATGATCGGTCCCCGAGAAGAAAGGGACCATTTATTGCTATAAACTGCGGGGCTATCCCGGACCAGCTTGTGGAATCAGAGCTTTTTGGACATACAGAGGGAGCCTTTACCGGCGCCACAGCCGGCGGGAAAAAAGGCCGTATACGAGCTGCAGATGGAGGGACGTTATTCCTTGATGAAATCAGTGAACTTCCATACATTCTCCAGGTCAAACTCCTCCAGTTTCTCGAGACAAGCCAGATTTACCCTGTGGGGGGGACACATCCGATTCATGTCGACTGTACTGTTATTGCCGCCACAAACAGAAATCTGGCATCCATGATAGCCAATAAACTATTTCGAGAGGATCTCTATTTCCGCCTCAACGGTATCCCAATTGAACTCCCGCCCCTGCGAAAGCGTACAGAAGAAATACCATCCCTGGCCCTTTTTTTTCTCGAACAGTACTCAACCAGATTTGGGATTAAGGCTTCCCTTTCTCCCAAGACCCTGGACAAACTTGAACAGCTCCCTTTCAAAGGCAATGTGCGGGAGCTATCCCACCTTATTCAGCGGTTACTCATTGTAACCGGTGGAGGTGAAATCACCGTGGAACACATCGACAAGTGGGCCACCACGAAAACAGAAGACACTCCAAACGAACTGTCGCACTATGAGGGTACGCTCAGCCAGCGGGTTTCCCAGTTCGAAAAAGATGTTATCGAAAAAACAATAGAGGAGAGCGGAAGTCAGGTCGAAGCTGCAAAAATTTTAGGGGTCCATCAATCAACTCTCTCCAGAAAACTGTAGTACTATGCGACAATGCATTAAAACTGCATAAACGCATTCCCCTCCACCAACCGCCTAACTCGCAACACACTGTATATACTTGCATTTTAATTCTGGCACGTCCTTTGCTATAATAGAAATAACTAAACGCATATACCAACCCATTAAAAGCAAGGAGAAATCTCATGAGCCAGAACAATAGCACGCAAATGCCTGAAGACACGTTGACCAACAAAAACCAGATCAAAAGAATTCTTTATGCAACAGACTTAACAAAATCCGCGCCAAAGGTATACCAATATGTACTCTTTCTCGCAAAGCAGTTTAACGCCGAAATCGTCTGTTTACACGTGATAGATACATTTTCTCATAAACCATCCATGAATTTCGCCGGGTATTACCTGACCAAAGAGGACAAGCAGAAAGTAGTCCACCAGGAAACCAAAAAATCACTCGAAGAGATGGCGCGTAGAAATAGCCAGACTTTTATTTGTCAGCAAATCGGCACAGAGGGTGGACTGTATCCTGAGCAACTCGAAATAACAATTGAAAATAAAGTCGTGTTCGGCAATGCCGAAGAACAGATTTTAAAACAATCAATCAACTCGAACTGCGACTTCATTGTCATGGGAGCACACGAGAAACCTCGGTTCACCTTTACGACAACCCTCTCCAAAAGAGTCATGCAAAGATCAAAGATACCTGTCGCTGTCGTACCTATTCCAAGTGAAAGAAAAGAGCAGTCACCCGGATTTTTGCCATCCTTTCTGCCTTATTTTTCTGCTGCTCAGTGTAAGTAATACAGGAAAAAGCGATAGAGGTATTGGTCAGGGAAGATGTCCTGATAAAAAACAGCACCTATCGAGTTCAGGATATTATGTTTGAAAAATGGATACGTCAGTTATCGTAAGTCGTTTCAAAACCCATCCGTGTTTGAATAACACCGGATGGGCTTTAAGGACCGCAATTCACTGAAGACTTTAAAAACTATGCCGCTGAAAACGGAAGTTCCCTTCAGCAAACAACAGGGTTTTAATTTTTTTGATTTGTTTTTTTGTGAGCGGTTTTTTCTGACCAACTGAAGTTTTCATGACAGAAACAGGAAAGGGTTTGGTGTAAGGTAATAACTATATAGTTTATTTCCTTACATTCCAAAACTTGCTTTTGTGAAGTTTTGCAGCTAAACAACCTATTTACGGGCAATTGGGAGGGATACCGAAAGGAAGGTAATTGCAATACCTTACTTTCGCAGTCTGCAGAAATCCTAGAAAGGGTTCCCTTTTGAAAAAGAGGCTGGCTTGAATTGGAGGTTTTTTGGTTGGCCGGATTAATCAGGATTCCGCCAAAATAGGTTCTATTTTGACGATATTCATCTTTTCTATCCCCTGCCTTGAATTCCACATATCAAATGCAGTTTGCAGGTTCATCCAAATTTCAGGGAATGTTCCCTCTCAGGGTGCCGCCGCAGAGATTATCGCTGAAAAATAATATCTGTCCCAGGAGGAGTTCAGCACATTTTCCGTAGAAAGCCAGCAGAAAGCAGATGAAGCGTCACAGGGGAGCAGGAGAAATGACGACAAAATTCAACTCAGGACCTGGACCCTGGATTGGGGACTTGTCACTCCTATGGATTTTTGCCGCAACATTTCTTATACTTTAATCCACTACCACACGGACAGGGGGCATTACGCCCAACCCGACCCTGATTAGTCGTTACGTCCGCACGCTTCGCAGTTGCCTGTTGTTCTTCATCTCTTCGTTTTTGGGTGATTTCCCCGGCCAGTTTGTCGAATCCATTTTGCGTATGATTAAAAAACAACTTCCAGCCGGAACATAGATGGCTCAAGTGGTGGGGTTGATGATCCCCATAGACCCTGTGCTTTAGACAATCTCCATTACACAGTGCCAGCCACTCGCAGTGTTCACACATCTTGTTCCATTTGGATTTTTGATTTCCAAATTCCCTGTAGACAGGCGACCGCGAAAGCTCTTCCCAGGACATTTCCATAATATTGCCCAGCTTCAACGGGTCCTCAACAAAAAAATCACACGGATAGACATCGCCGTTGTGTTCAACGACAAAGTATTGACAGCAGTTACGTCCCATCGTACAAACATTGGCGGTTTGATCAACCAGCTTCGTCAATATGGAATCAAAGTGGCGGATCGAGACAGTGTAGGTATCCTTTGGGTACCACTGATCATATATGTCATTGAGAAAGTCTCCCCACTCCTCACCTGTTATGGCAAACGGCAGCAGGTTCCCCTTTTCATCAAATTCGACACAGGGAATATACTGGTGAAAATAGTAGCCCTGACCAATCAGGTATTGGTAAACCTCTTTGGCATGCTTGACATTGGCCTGGCTGACCAGGACCAAAACGTTGAGCTCAACCTTGTTGCGCTTCAGCGTATTTATGCCTTTTAACACACGTTCATGAGATCCTTTGCCAGCCTGATTCAGCCTGTACTGGTCATGTATGTGCGGTGGTCCATCCAGACTGCATCCCATAAGAAAATGGTACTCCCCGAACAGCTGGGCCATCTTGTCGTCAATCAATGTCGCGTTTGTCTGTAAGCCATTCCCAACATTTGAGCCACTTCTTCCATATTTCTTCTGGAAAGAAACAACCTTTTCAAAAAACTCAGTTCCCATTAAGGTCGGTTCTCCACCCTGCCAGCCAAATGAATATACAGGCTGTGACGTTTCCATATAGCTTTGGACCAATCGTTCCAGGACATCATCCGACATGCGATGACGTTGCCTTTCGGGATAGAGCTCACACTTCTTTAGATAAAAACAGTACTCGCAATTCAGATTACAATCTGCAGATGCGGGTTTAATTAATAGAGAAAAATCGTTCATATACAGCTCTTATATAGACTGATCAGGATTTGATGCGTTTTTCAAAGACTCTGTTTTGTTCCCTGGAAAAACCAAAATATTGATTCTATTTACATTTCCTTTCTAGCATTACTTCTACTATTTCTGCTTCATATTTTAAACCAACAATATTATTTTTCAACATTATCTCAATTAGTTAACAGATATTTTTCTCTTTGTTAAGGCAATTGTGAATAAGGTCAAATAATAGTGAAATTCAATTAAATAAAATGTCTCTTAGTTATTGAACCTGCATGCCTCAATCGATTTAATGATACACACTTTCCAAATTGCTAACTTGACATATTAGTTTAGTGCCTATACATATTTCGCTATGATTATTGAAAAGAATATATTTCGTGAGGCCGCCGACCGATTCAAACGGATAGTGAAAAACGTTACGTCACTCGAAAATGCACTATGGGATCTGGGCGATGGAGAGACGCTAAGCAGCACGGAGCTCCACACCGTGGCCGCAGTAGGGGAATTTCCTTTGATTACTGTCACCGGGATGGCTAAACACATGGGCGTTACTAAGGGTGCGTCTTCTCAGCTCGTTGGAAAGCTGGAGAAGAAAGGATATATCCAGAAGTTAAAACGAACGGACAACAACCAGGAAATCCATCTGGCCTTAACCGGCAGAGGTGAGTTGGCCTGTCAGTGGCATGAAGAGTTTCATCATGCTTTACAGGGAGTGTACTTTGACAGGATCACGCATGAACAGATGGATGTATTTAATGAGGTATTAAAAAAATTTGAAGGGTTTGGCGAGTATTTTCTTCAGGATGAAAGCCGCTTTACAATTAGTTTAGATGGTAAACCAGTTATAAAAGTGAAGGAAGAAGAATTAAAATAGAAAGTATCCACAACCACACCAAAGACTAAATATGAGTCGTTTTGCGACTGTTCCTCTTATTTAGTTATGCACTGTTTTCATTGAAGTGGAAGGTTAAAAACCACTTCTATTCATAAACCAGGGAAAAGGACCAACATGCAAAAAGAGAATGTATTGAACGAACGGAGGGAGTTGATCTCCAAAAGAGAATGGGATCTTCCAGCCATCGAAAAGCGGTTTAGAGATATTGAGAAAAACGGCATTCCCCAGAAAGAGCCATTGACCCGGGAGACAACCCTCAAAAATAAGGAGGAAATTCTGGAACGGGTTCAAACACGGGCAGAAGAGTATTGCTACTTTACCCGGAATTGCGCCAAGGGTTCAGCGCTGGCACTATTTGAAGAATTTGGGTTGGGGAACATGGAAATGATCCGGGCCCTGACGCCCTTTCCGGGAATAGGTATGACAGGCGGTATATGCGGACCCGTCTCCGGGGGCCTGCTTTCACTCAGTCTTTTCTTTTCAGATGAAGATCCGGCCGATTTCAAAAATCCATGGTCCTATATTGCTGGCAGGGAATATCTGCAGCGCTTTGAAAAATCAATGGGGAGCCTGTTGTGTCCGGATATTCAGGAAACCCTCATGGGGAAAAGCTTTGACCCCTTTGCCGGGCAGGAAGAGCTGGAGGCATACACAGCATCTGGCGCACGCGAGAAGTGCCCTCTGGCACCAGGAATTGGAGCAAGAACGGCAGCTGAAATCATTATTGAAACCCTGGAAAACAACTGAATACCTACCAAACACTGACGGGAGATGACAAAGCAGAAGTGGACGAGTTTCTGAAACGCATGGGTGGTTTTGAGCTGATGCAAACCCACCTTCGCTATCAACTGACGTGCAAAAATTACCAACTAAGGGTAAAGGAATAGCGACGTTTAGCATCAACAATTTAAAAACCGAGTAGCGCACTGAATGACAAATGGTTTGAGTGATGATCAAAGATAATTATGCAATTGTGGGCATCGGATCGACACCGCAAGGCAAGGTAAACGACCGAACGACCATGAGTTTCTACCTGGAGGCTTGTCGAAATGCGATCCAGGACGCCGGCTTGACCAAAGACGACATCGACGGGTTGATTCTTTATCGTCAGTTTCCACCGATTGCGGGTGAAGAAGAGACGGCGTCATACGATGTGGCCCATTTGTTGGGACTCTCGCCGACAATGCTCAGCCAGGAGGCTAACTGCGCAAGAACCCACTTATATCACGCCATCGCGGCCATTGAGGCGGGGTTGTGTAAACATGTTCTGGTTTGTTATGCCGACAATACACGACTTTCCAGCCGCAGCGCATCCCATGTAATGAAAGACGGCTACGTCTTCGGTCAGTTTGCCGTGGCAGGGGAGTATGCCATGGCTGCCCAACGCGGCATGCATGAATTTGGAACCGGACCGGAAACATGGGCCGAAATAGCAGTCGCTCAGCGACAATGGGCCCAGCTGAACCCCGCGGCATATATGTACGGTCAACCAATGACCCACGAGGATTATTTCAACACCCGCTACATTACCGAGCCGCTGCGCATTGCAGATTGCTGCCTGCTCAGTGACGGTGGACGAGCCTACGTGGTCACAACGGCTGAAAGAGCTAAAGACTTGCCCCATCCAGTGGTAACCGTAATGGGCATGGGTCAGCACAACCCTTCCACTAACATCAACCAGTCGGACTGGATGACCGGGCCAACCGGAGCCAAAAAAGCTGGTTCAACCGCTTTGAACATGGCCGGAATCAGCCTGGAGGATGTGGACGCGTGCCAGTTGTATGATTGTTTTACCTATACTGTAGAAATGACCCTGCAGGACCTTGGCTTTTTCGAGCCCGGCCAATGTGGTGATTGGATCAGGGAAACCGGGATCGGTCCCGGGGGCAAAATGCCGATCAATACATCGGGGGGACAGCTATCAGAAGCATATTTCATGGGACTGACGCCATTCACCGAGGCTGTTCTGCAATTGATGGGGCGCGCTGGAACACACCAACTGGGCCCTGAAACCAGAACGAAGGTTCCGGAGATCATCCTCACGACGGACAATGGAGCCATTCTCCAGACAAATTCCTGTGCTATATTGAGGAGGAACTGATGGAATATAACAAACCGCTGCCACACCCCAACGCCGACAACAAACCGTTTTGGGACGCTTGCAGACTACATGAACTGAGATTTCAAAAATGCCGGCAATGCGGCCTGGTACGATGGCCGGCTGCCTTTATCTGCCCGGATTGCCATTCCGATCAGTCCGAGTGGATTGCAGTTAGCGGGCGGGGGAAGGTCTACTCCTTTACTGTCTACCACCAGGTATTTCATCCGGGATTCGAGCAGGACGTGCCATACGTAACAGCCAGCATTGAACTTGAAGAAGGTCCCCGCTTGCTAAGCAATGTTGTCAATTGCCCGCCGGGTGAGGTTTATTGCGAGATGCCGGTGAAAGTGATCTGGGAAGACGTCACTCCGGAAGTCAGCCTGCCGAAATTCGAACAAGCAGGCTGACTGTTTCCGTCACTCCCATCTGGCTCAAATAGACAGGTTATTGCTTTGCCAGTTAAAGCCGCAGGTTGAAGTATCAAGCCACACTGAATTTAGTGCCCGTCTATCCGGTTCAGAAGGAACGCCCCTGACAGGGACACCCCGTTTCTTTAAAACGGAAACAGGATCGGCATCAGCAAAATAGCCACGACCCCGACGACAATCGTCAAAGGAACTCCTAGTACGATAAAATCAGAGAACTTGTAACCCCCTGGTCCATAAACCATCAAATTGGTCTGGTACCCGATGGGAGATATAAAACTGCAGGATGCTCCCACCAGCACGGTCATCACAAAAGGCATAAAGCTGACCTGAAAACTGGAAGCCATTTGCAGGGCGATAGGGAACATGAATACTGCAGAGGCAACATTGGTCACAAAGGTATCCATCAAAATACATCCGATAAATACCATTGTCAGAGCCATCATCAAATTCCCGCCGCCGAATGTCATCAAGCCATCAGAAATCACTGTTGACAACCCACTGTTACTGACAGCGGACTCCAGACCGATAGCACTCGCAATGACAATGAGCGTGCTGAAATCAACACTTTTCCCGGCGTCCCTGATATTCAAACAACCAGTGAGAAGCATGGCCCCTCCGGCCAGCAGCGCCGCGTTCAACATGCTCATAAAACCGGCGGAGACAACCACAATCATCGAGAGTGTAATCAAAATCGCATACAAGGCCCGGTCGGTGCGTTGCAGTTTGGCGTCGGTCAGCTTTTTTGAGATCGTATAGTCCTCATCCACTGTCACTTCATAAAAAAACGATTCGTTTACTTCAGCTACCAGAACATCACCTGCCTCAACCTTGGTATCCTCGAGCTTTGTCGGCGTCGGTTTGCCATCTCTGGAGACAGCAACCAGGTTAAGGCCATAAGCGCTATTTTCAGCTCTTTTGAGGTCCCCGATCGTTTTTCCGATTGCCCGGCTCCGCTGGGCAACAGCCATTTCCACCAGGTTGTGAGTATGTCGGAGCGTATCGGTTTTTTGTAATACGTGTCCCGGCTCAAGACCATCAATCAGCCAAATCCTGGAAATGGCGCCTGATTCTGCTGAGAAACGCAACCTGTCACCGCTTTCCAGAATCGTCGACCGACCCACCTCCACCATAGTCAGATCTGCCCTGATGATTGCGAATAGTGTAAAATCATCGGCTCCGGTAAATCCGGCTTCTTCCACACTTTTACCAATCAAACCACATTTTTTACTGATGACAAAAACGGTTCTGAAGAGTCGGGATGACTTGACCTGCGATGAATTATCCCTGGAAGCAGGCAGCAGCCATTTGGATGTCAGCATGATAAATCCAATCCCGATAATGGTGATGGGAACCCCTATCAGGGCAGGATCAAACATGGATATTGCGCGCATTGGCGGCAAGTCTGTTCGACCGGAGGTCAACACATCATTCAACAGTCCATTGATGACGAGGTTGGTGGCCGTTCCAATCAAGGTACAGGTACCTCCCAGGATCGAAGCATAACTCAGGGGTATCAACAGCCTGGTCAGAGGGATACGGCAGGTCCGCGACAGATCCTTGATCACCGGTATCGCCATCGCAACCAGAGGTGTGTTATTCAGAAAAGCGCTGCCCACAGCCATTGGGGCCAATATCTTGATCTGGGCTTTCAACAGTGTTCTGGGATACCCGATCAGTTTATCCGCCAGGATGGTAATGGCACCAGTCGAATACATGCCCGCCGCGACAATAAACAATGAACCAATCGTTAATACCCCGGGATTGGAAAATCCCTTTAAACTCTGCTCCAATGGGCTCAGGCGAAAGGTTATCGTCATTGTCAGTGCACCAACAAAAATGGCTGCTGGATTTATCTTGGTCAGCAATAACAGGGCAAACATACCCGCCAGAATAACCAGGGTTATTGCAATATCAAAGCTCATACATTCCCGGGAGTTGATTAGTGTTTGAAATCATAGCCTGAAAAAGAAACTATACGTTTCCTGACACCACTTTGCCAAGGCTGTTGTGGGCTATTTAAACCTACAGATTGAAAGAATGGTGTCGACAGGATGTCAATGCAGGTAACGGTATTACTTAGATTGCGGGTTTCCAGATAACTGTGGCGATTTAAAACCAGGCCAATACTTCCTTTTTAGTCCCTAACAATCCACAAAAAGGTCAATCATTACGTTAAGGCTTTCCGGCAATCAACCATATAATCCATGTTAGCTAACCTCTGAATCCTTCAATTGAAATCCGTCAGTTAATATCCCATTTTGTTTATATTCTTCATGTTGCTTAGGATCATGAGTGGTCAGAATTTTAATTGCCTGATGCTCGTTGGCGTAAAATTCATCAACGATAGTCCAGGAAATCGAATTGATCAAACGCATGGTCGGAAAATTCAGCATCCCTCCGGACTGAATCGCTTATCTTCCTAACGTTCAATTAGAATAAGGACTGCTTACACGGGTTTTCAATGCTATCAAAACGCTGGTCCTCATTCCGAAATGGTAAATAAAACACTCCGGCCTCCCTTTCCTTTGGGATAATCCACAACCTTCAAGCCAACGTCCCGGGCCTCTGCTATCATTGTTTCGAAAAGCCGCTGGTTCACATGCATCCTGGGTTCAACAATCAACAGCTTTCCTCCCGTTTTCAACGCCTGGCTCATTTCGGCCAGAAATGACCTGGGGTTTCCGGTTTCGTGGATCATGTAATACCCCAGAATAAAATCCGCTTTGCAGTCCAGTCCGATGGAAACTGATTGACATTGATGGAATTCCATTCTTTCTGAAACCCCATGCTTTAAGGCCTTCTTTTTTACTTTTTCCAGCATCTGCGGTTGGAGGTCCGCTGCAATCACCTTTCCCGTTTTCCCCACCATTCTGGCCATGTCGATGGAGAAAAAACCGGGGCCGCAGCCCACATCAATCACAGTATCACCCTCATTGATGTAGTTACCAACTATCTTCCCGGGTTTCTGGATGAGTTTACGGAACCAGTTGTCCAGAATAAATGCCATTTGGTAAGGACAGACATGTTCGTTTTGTGTTTGGTTCATTGCTTCTGTTTGCATCACACCTCCATTGAATTAGTGTTTAGTTACTATACGCTATGGTCAAAAAAAACCCTTTCTATTCATCAGTTTTGCCAAATGGGGGGATTATCTTAACAACCTAAGGAGATTTGCTGTCAGCCCCGAGAGCGGTTCTTAAAAATGTTTCAGCTTTAGACATGAACTCCAGCAGAAATTCCGCCTGGTCCCCTTCAACTGATGCTAGAAACGCCAAGTATCCGCCGTCAATCTGTTCATGCCAGTAGATATGAGAATAGTAGGCGGCTCTACCTTTCGCAGTCAGTTTCACAATGGATCGGGAACTGTTGTTCGGGTCTTCCTCTTTGCCGGTTAATCCCTTTTTCTCAAGTTTTTTCAAGTGCTGTGAAACAGCCCCTTTTGTGACACCCACGATTCCAGCCAGATCAGTCACGCTGAGATGTTCATTGTTATCACCGATATGCTCAATCAAGTGAATTTCAGCGCTGGTCAGCAACTCGTCAGTCCCGTACCGTCTCGGTTTCTTCTCAAGCTCCTGGTATAGCTTCACCAGGCTTGCGAAGGTGGTGTGGATGGCGAATGATAGATCATTGTGTGTCTTTTTCATAAACCGAGTGTATATAAGCTAAACACATCTGTCCATTCTTTTTTTTATGAATGATCTATTCCGTGTCATAACTTATGAGACAGATTCGGCTTGCAACAAATCGTTGTAAAAAAGGGTTCAATTATACCACTTCAGGGGTGTGAAGGTCTGCCAAGATCACGCATCAGTGGATTCCTGATGAATCTCGCGCAGATCATCTATCCATGTCTGGAGCTTGTCATTCAGATGCTGTCTCTGGGTGGGGGTTGCCATCCTGTCAATTGACAGGATCATCTCAACGATGGGATCAAGGGATCTGTCATCGCTTTTTCGTTCGATGGGCAGCATCATCTGGAAAAAGACCTCCCTTATTTCCAGGCGACTGCCCTTCGTCCGCAGCGCCTGGATAAATATCTGTTGCCTCCTGAGCCGTTTTTGATACCAGGGCTTCATCGTGTCCGGAAGATTTAGGCTGATGCGGCGTACCTCAGCTTCCTGGGTGTTCGACAGCGACCCCAGCCAGTCCTCCAGGGACTCGATGGTTGACTCCACCCGCTTTTGCAGCCGCTCCTCTCTGGACATACTTAATCGCTCTTCATACTCCTCATTTTCATCTTTCAATTCGTCAATGAAATGATCAATCTGCTCATTGTTCAAGGTGGTCAGAAACTCGATTGAGTCCCCGGAAAGTCGCTCCACAATCAGCCGCAATTGGTTACGGTACGCCTGAAAAAACCAGAAAATCTCAGGCCGTGTCACACCATCAGACAGTCCATCACGGGTCTCAACCAGAAAGTTCACATGATCGGCCAGCCCTTCATTTCGATGCCAGACCAGGTGTTTTTCCAGTCGGTTTACGATAAAATCCTCCTGTTCCCCGGTGAGGTCAAAATAGCTGTCAACCCGAAACCGGAGCAGGTAGTCGATCTGCCCATACCACCAACTGACCCCGCACCCGGAAATCGTAAACACGATTACCACCAGGAGGAGAACCCGCCGTTTCTGGTTCAAATGATCGTTGAGTCGCCCGGCAATAGCCTGTATCTGGCCCCTGATTTTTACCTGCTGCACCATGATGATTTTCCTGGGGATAAAAAGTTTAGATGCCTACCTCCTATTTTCTCCCAGCCCCGAGTAAAAAGCAATGTGAAAACGGTTTATCCTGAATAACGCTTACATAAACTCCGAGGCCGTAACGTATGTAGAGGTCAATCAGGATAATTCATTTGCGTCAGTGCCGATATCTCCTTACAATAAACATCGATTACATACCACGAACAACAGGAGAAAAAACCCATGTCAAACATCATTCAGGAAGCTGTCGATTTTGCTATTGCCAACGGGCTGGTGAAATACAATGCCGGTTATCAGCTGACCCACGCCCCATTCAGCCTGACACCCTGCGCCATCAGCGACCAGCTGTTGCAGGGAATGGCTGAACTCACACCGGTCTTTAACGCGTTGTGGCTGAAAATTGCGAACAACAGTGCCTTTCTGAGGGAGGAACTGGAAAAAACCGCCCGCACAGATGACTTTGTAAGACAACTGTTGAACCTGCTTCCGGCCGACAACACAGCAGGGGCTCGACAGATGCTGATCTCCCGCAACGATTTTCTCCTGACCGATGGAGGTGGCAACCTGGACCTGATTCCAAAGCAGGTGGAATTCAATACCATCTCCAACAGCTTCCCGTCCCTCTCCAGGCAGATTGTGCTGCTGCACCGGCACCTGCACCTGAGGGGCATGCTGGACAAAGCACCTGTGGCCAACGATCCCCTTGAAGCTTCAGTGGATGCAATGGCAGCCGCTATCACCGCATACGACCATCCCGATGCCTGCCTCCTGATGGTTGTGCAGGGCCGGGAGCAGAACATCTTTGACCAGCGGGCGCTTGAGTTCAGGCTGCTCGAAAAGTACCGGATTCCGACCATTCGCCTGACCCTGGAAGAGATGTCTGAACAGGCCACCCTGCGAGAAGGACACCTGGCCATTGAGAGCAGGGTGGCGGCCCTGACCTATTTCCGGGCCGGTTATACCCCGGATGATTATCCAGGTGCTGGCAGCTGGAAGGCCAGGGAGTTGATCGAAGCCTCCTCCACCATCGCATGCCCGTCAGTCGCCATGCAGTTGGCAGGAGCCAAGAAAGTACAGCAGCTGCTGAGCAGACCCGACACCCTCAGGATGTTCGTCGATGAATCCTTTTATGATCAGATCCGAGAGACTTTCGTGGGGCTTTATACACTCGACGAGACCATTGGTGATCAGTCCGCCAGCGAAATGGCCTGCAAGACACCTGAACGCTTTGTGCTCAAGCCTCAGCGGGAAGGGGGGGGCAATAACCTGTATGGTGAAGAGATGAAGCAGAAGCTCCGGTCTATGTCTGAAGAGGAAAAGGACGCCTTCATCCTGATGGAACGGATTGAATCCATTGTCACGCCCTCGGGACTTGTCGTGGAATCAACCTGCGAGGACCTGCCATCCATCAGCGAAATTGGCCGTTACGGCCTTTGCCTGGCGGAGGGAAAACAGATCATTGAAAACCGGGACCTGGGCTACCTCGTCAGAACCAAGTCGGCGGATCTGGACGAAGGTGGCGTCTGCGCTGGATATGCCTGTCTCAACAGTCTCTGCCTGAATGAGTAAGGCTAGGACCGCTTGACGAAGGTGATGTCCTCTGTGTGAAAGGGATACTCTCCCCGGCTGCGATCAGCCAGAAAGCGTTCGAGACAGACCGTGATCACCTTGAAGGCCATCTCATCCCAGGGAATGTCCGACGCCTTGAAGAGTTTGACCTCCAGGCTTTCGGTACCGCCACGGAAGTCGGTGTGGAGGAGGTCTGTGCGAAACATCATGTAGATCTGGTTCACCGGGGTCAGGTTATACAAACCATAAGGGATCAGCTCCCCCGTATCGGCTCCGGCCTCTTCGGTTGTCTCACGCCGTGCACCATCTGCTACCGTTTCACCATTTTCAAGGTATCCTGCAGGCAGGGTCCATTTTCCCAGCCGAGGTTCGATGGCCCGTCGCACCAGGAGAATCTCATCCTTCCAGACCGGAATACATCCCACCACCATTTTCGGGTTTTCATAATGGACGAAACCGCAGCTCTGGCAGACACGCCGTTCACGGTCCTCATCCGGCGGAAAGGCGGAGGCGACCTTGCTCCCGCATTTGTTGCAGAAATTGATCATTGTTTCCCGGTTTCGCTGTTAGGATTTCCTGGGACTGCTGATTCTGATTATGAAGCAAAGCGTAGCTGATACCTTCCGGCGTTTTTTTTGAAGCAACATATCTGATCGCGTTATGGCCATAATAAATAACACAATCAGAAAAGAATTACGGGATCGAAAGCTGTCAATCATTGATCGGGACAGTGTTCTTCAACTCTTAACCGGCAATAATAAGTATTTCCAGATTTCGTGGCATTTTAATGGTCAATATATAACCCCTGCAGTCAACATTCCAACCGGCAAAAATCCAATCTACAAATTATTTCCATGATTAGATACTGATATTATGGAAATAATTGTAATTGGTGCCATCATTGCAGAGATCAACCGTTGATTGTCTTAAATCGGTTCAGATCCGGTCAATATATCCACACCTGCACAGCTAAGAAAGGAGATCGATATGTGCCTGGAAGACTTGAAAGAGATCATGCCGAAATTCGAATCTCACGGTGAGGTTATGTCTACCGGGGTCTATCAAGGCAAGTGGCCAGCGATGTTCAGTACCGCAGGAGATAGTTTTCCCAGCAGGACGCCGGTTGTCAATCTGTATGCCTTCGGGGATGGTTTCATTTCACGGCCCGGCATGACGGCAATGATCGGAGCTGCCACGAGTGGTATCGATGCAGCAAAAAACATTGCATTACACGTAAAACCTGGCCGGCTATAACGATCCCATTTTTCCATTGCCATCTCAGGTTTCAAATGATAATCGGAAGTAAGGTCCTAACAAGGGTTGGTCTGGTGATTCAACTGTTTGATATAATTTTATTTACGGGCGGCTACTTATCAAAAAAAAACCAACGGTTATCCGCGTTTCTCACTTAAACCGGAGGATCATTTAATGAAGTACAGAGTCGTTCAATGGGCAACCGGCGCCATGGGGATAACCTGTCTGAGAGCCATTTTGGATCACCCTGATCTGGAGCTGGTCGGGCTTTATGTTTATAGTGATTCGAAAGCAGGAAAAGATGCCGGTGAAATCGCCCGGCGTGATCCATCCGGTGTGATCGCCACCCAGAGCATCGACAACATTCTGGCCCTGGATGCGGATGTGGTCATCCATGCGCCCCGCATACAGCCGCCTTACACCCATCACAACGAAACGATCTGCCAGCTGCTCGCTTCCGGCAAGAATGTTATCAGCATCAACGGCCACTCCTACCCACAATATTGGGGACAGCAAGCCATTGCACCTTTCGAAACCGCCTGTCGAACAGGCGAATCAACACTGTTCGGCACCGGCCTTAACCCCGGCTTCATTGTCGAGAAAATCGCCACTACAGCCACAGGTCTCTGCAGCCGGATTGACAATATATATGTCAGTGAGATTGTGAAGTGCAATATGATACGCAACCCCAACTATGTTTTCGATGTTCTGGGGTTTGGGACACCGGTGGGATCCATCGACCCGAACGATCCATCATGGGAGCCGGCCGAAATACTGAATGGTATGTACGCCGAAGTGGTCGCTCATGTGGCGAATCGTATGGGTTTCCAACTGAATCGAGTAGAGACGGATCATGTCATGTTGCCGGCCACAACCGATATTCAGATGGCTGCGGGCCTGATCAAAAAAGGGACCATCGGGCACACCAACTGGCGCTGGCACGCTGTCGTCGATGGAAAACGCCTGGTTACCTTGTCCATAGCCTGGATCATGGAGACCGCTCACCTGGAAAACCCGGATTATCCTATCTGGAATGTCAAAATCAGCGGACTCCCTGAGGTCTCGATCGATATTGATCTAAAAAATCCGGACGACTTTCTCTATCAAACCGGACCTGAACAACTTGCGGTCGCTGCGTCCGTTGTAAACAGCATTCCATCGGTCTGCATGGCTACACCGGGAATTATGGACATCCCGGTGGCCAACCATTTCAGAGCCAGCTTTTAATCCGGCCAACCATCATTGGCTGGGATATTAGATAACCACAAAGCACTTAATTTAGATATTTACGTACGATTTCTAAAAAGCCCGAGTCAATATATTGACTATATGGATTCCAGACTGGCTCCCTTTACTGAAACTATTTTTATTCACGCCATTTCCACAAAAGCCGGCAACCCTGGCAGGCAAGATGGAGGATCATGCTAAAAGTAACCAATCTTGAGACGACCTATAATGATATTGTTTTAGCGCTCAAGGGGATATCCATCGAATTGACACCGGGTCAGATCGTCACCCTGCTGGGTGCCAATGGGGCAGGAAAGTCAACGACCATTAATGCCATTTCCGGAATACGCAATACGATTAATCTGGAAGTGGAGGACGGTAGCATTGAGTTCGACGGTGATATCCTGACAAACTGTGAGCCATACCAAATCGTTGCCAAGGGCATCATCCAGGTCCCTGAAGGCAGGCGGATATTTTCTGAAATGACAGTGGAGGAAAATTTAAAGATCGGGTCGTATACGCTGGAAAATCGAAATGATTATACGGAGCTCCGGGAGAAAGTTCATAATTATTTCCCGATCCTGTCGGAACGAGCTTCCCAGATCGCAGGTTACATGAGTGGTGGAGAGCAGCAGATGCTGGCCATTGCAAGGGCACTGGTTTCCAGCCCCAAGGTGATTATGCTGGATGAACCCTCACTTGGACTAGCCCCTATAATCGTCCAGGAGATTTTCGAGATCGTTCGCCGCATTAACCAGGAAGAGGGTTTGACATTTCTACTGGTGGAACAGAATGCGAATATGGCCCTTTCCATTTCTCATTTCGCATACATCATGGAAAACGGGCGAATTGTCATGGAGGGGTCCAGCGAAGAGCTTCGACAGGACAAGGATATCAGGGAATTTTACCTGGGACTGTCCGAAACAGGTCAACGCAAAAACTACCGGAATATTAAACACTATAGACGACGGAAACGATGGCTGTCATAGAAGCGGAAAATAGTAAACTACTGGAGGTTTCCGGCCTTTCCATGCGTTTTGGTGGAATTGAAGCGTTAAAGGATATTTCATTTTCGGTTGAGAAAGGGGCGATCTTCTCCATTATCGGCCCCAACGGCGCCGGCAAGACCACGCTGTTTAACTGTATCAACAACATCTACCAGGCCCAGGAGGGGGATATCTGGTTTGAAGGCCAGAGAATCAAGGGGTTGAAGCCGAATAAGATCGCCCATCGTGGCGTGGCTCGCGCGTTCCAGAATATTGAACTGTTCAGGGGAATGACCGTACTGGACAACCTGATGTCAGCCCAGGAGCACAGTATGCGCTATAGTCTGCTAGAAGCCGCCATCTATTTTGGTCGATGTCAAAAAAATGAAGTCCGTTGTAGAGATGAGGTGGAAGATATTATTGAGTTTCTGGATATGCAGAATTTGAGGAAAAAGCCAGTCGCCAGCCTGTCATATGGACTGCAGAAAAGGGTGGAGTTAGGACGCGCCCTGGCCATGAAACCCAAACTTCTCTTGATCGATGAGCCGGTCAGCGGGATGAACTCTGAAGAGACAGAAGACATGGCACGTTATCTGTTGGATGTGAATGAGGAAATGGGGGTTACCATCGCTCTTGTGGAACACGAAATGGGTTTGGTAATGGATCTTTCGGACAGAGTCATGGTGTTGAACTTTGGAAACAAAATCGCGGAAGGATCGCCCCAGGAAATTGCCGGAAATCCAGAGGTCATTCAGGCCTATCTGGGGGAAACTCAGAAAGTATAATATGTTGAACACGCCAAAGGCAGTCATGGAAAAACCGAACACCACATACCCCAAGTTACTGGTAGAAAAGGCCCAAAAATATAAGAACCGGCCAGCCATGAGGGAAAAGTCCAAAGGGATCTGGAAAGAGATTTCATGGCAGACGTACCTGGATAAGGTCAGGTACCTGGCTCTGGGGCTAAGTGATCTAGGACTGAAGAGCGGGGATCATGTGTCTATTCTGGCGGAAAACTGCCCGGAGTGGTTATTTGCAGACCTGGCAATCATGAGTCTGCAAAGCGTTTCTGTCGGGATTTATCCAACCAATTCAGAAGAGCAATGTCGGTATGTCCTTGAGCACTCGGAGTCGCGTTTCATATTCGTTGGAGACCAGGAGCAGGCTGATAAAATTCTGGCCATCAAAGACGACCTCCCGGGACTACAGGGTATCATCGTTTTTGATATGAAGGGGCTGCGTGACTATACAGATCCGCTCATTAGAAGCTACCAGTCCGTCGAGGAAAAAGGGCGGGTCATCGATGAGACGGATCCAGACCTGTTTTACCAGTTTGTTGAAAAAACCCGATCAGAGGATACCGCATTTCTGGTGTATACCTCGGGTACTACTGGACTACCTAAAGGGTGCATGATTCCTCATGGGAATCATATGCTGAACATCCATGGGATAAACAACATACTGAAACTATCTGATAGAGATTCTGTTGTCTCATACCTGCCCCTTTGCCATATCCTGGAGCGGGGTATTTCCATGAGCATTCCCCTGGTCTTCGGATATACCATCAATTTTGCAGAATCAATAGAAACGGTTCAGGATAATATTCACGAAATATCACCCACTTTTTTTGCAGCGGTTCCCAGGATTCTGGAAAAGATGCATTCAACGGTCATGTTGAAGATACAGGATACCACACCCTTTAAACGATTCATGTTTAACCGGTTTATGCCAATCGGCAAACGGGTGGCCGAATATCGAATGGCCAAGAAGCGCCTCCCCCCCCACTGGCTTCTTTTATACGGGCTGGCTTATCTATTTGTCTTCAGATCTATCAGGGAAAAAATAGGACTGTTGAACTGCCGCATTTTAATGAGTGGAGGGGCACCCATTTCACCGGAAATCCTGAAATTTTATCATTCACTGGGCGTTTTTGCAGTTGAACTGTGGGCGCAAACAGAAAGCTGTGGAGGGGGGACGGGACCTCATCACGAAGTAAAACCAGGATCCGTGGGGCAGCCCTACTCAACACTTCAACTAAAACTGGCAGAAGATGGTGAGATTTTGCTGCATGAGAACTCTGTATTCGCAGGTTATCACCGAGACAAGAAAGCAACCGATGAGACAATAGTAGACGGCTGGCTGCTCACCGGGGATGTGGGAGAATTCGATGAAGACGGTCATTTGTACATCATTGATCGTAAGAAGGATATCATCATAACCTCAGGTGGGAAGAATATTTCTCCATCTGAAGTTGAAAACACAATGAAATGCAGTCCGTTTATTAAAGAGGCCATCGTATTTGGTGATGGCAGAAAATACCTGACTGCATTGGTTCAGCTTGAATATGATAATGTAGGAAAATGGGCTCAAGCTGAAAAAATTCCCTATACAACCTATAAAAGCCTTGCCCAGAATCCCGATGTCTTTAAATTTATCGAAAAAGAGATAATCGGGCTCAACGAAAACCTGGCAAGGGTCGAACAGATTAAAAAATTCCTTATCCTGGACAAAGAACTCGATCAGGATGACGAAGAGCTGACCGCCACTCAGAAAGTTAAACGTAAAGTCATTGAAAAACAGTTTCAGACAGAAATTGAAAGTATGTATTAAACCCTTGAAATGGATCTTGGTTTGGGATCGTTAAAAAATAACTTCATATAATCCGTCTGCAAAAGTCCTTAAAGCTGGACATTTTGCAAACAGAAGATGAACTAATTTTCTAGCCGACCCTTTGTAAATCGGTTTGAATTAGAAGAGGAATGATGGAAACAGCAGTCGATGTCCTATTCAGTGGTTTTTCGATGGGGGCCATTTATGCGTTGGTTGCCCTTGGATTTGTATTGATATTCAAATCAACGGGAATTCTAAATTTTGCCCAGGGCGAGCTTTGTATGATAGGGGCCTATATCTGCTACTATTTTACGACGGAACTTGAAGTTCCCTATCTGCTTTCTTTGGTCGCGGCCATAGCATTGGGGAGCTGTCTGGGCGCTCTCATTGATCTTCTGATATTCAGAAAACTGGTGGGTGAGCCTGTGCATACAACCATTCTGGTGACCGTCGGACTGGCCAGTATCCTTGTTTCCTTAACAGGATTGATCTGGGGAAATGATACCTATTCCATTCAATCACCTTTCATCGGGAAAGCCATTATAGTTGATGAATTTATTTTTTCTGAGGCCTCAGTGGCTACTATCGCGGTGGCCGTTGTCCTTTTCATTCTGTTTATTCTGTTTTTCAAGAAATCTTTATTGGGCATTGCCCTGATGGGGACTGCTGAAGATTCGGACACAGCCGGTTTAATGGGAATCAACGTCAAGAAAATGCGCATGATCGCCTGGATTCTGGGAGCCTTAGTAGCAAGTGTCGCCGGAATCTTTTTAGCAGAGCAGAGCTTTGTGCATACCGGCATGAGTCATATTGGCATTAAAGCCATGGCAGCAGCCATATTGGGGGGGATGAACAGTATCGGCGGTGTTATTGTCGGTGGACTTTTAGTGGGTCTTATCGAGAGCCTGGCTGCGACTTTCCTGACCGACCTTGCCCTGGGCGGTTTTCATTTTGGTGATATTAAGGACGTCACCGCCTTTGTTATCATGATTCTGGTATTGATGATCAGGCCCCATGGGATTTTCGGTACGAAAGAAGTAGAGCGTGTTTAAACAAAAAGGAGATCCAGGATGGTTAGGAATTTTAAGGTAAGCTACAGGGAGGATATGGCTCTCCTGCAAAATCGGTGGCAAAAAGGATGGCTGGGAATTCTGATTCTAGCACTGATTTTTGTCCCTCTTTTCTTAAACCGGTATCATTTAAGTATTTTGAATGAAATCAGCATTGTTTTAATCGGTGCACTTGGATTGAACCTTATTATCGGATTTACGGGTCAACTCTCCCTGGCACATGGTGCATTCGTTGCGATTGGGGCCTATTCATCAGGACTGCTCACTGGAAATCTCGCCATTCCTTTTTTGATATCGTTACCACTATCAGGCTTAATTGCCGCCGGACTGGGTCTGATCATCGGAATTCCAGCGTTAAGATTAAAAGGCCTCTACCTCGCACTGGGAACCATGGCCTTCGGATTTGTGATTGAATATATTCTACAGCATTGGGACCTCACCCAGGGAGATCTGGGGATGGGTGTCAAACAAATTTCAATCGGCGCTTGGACGATTAAGACACAACTGCAGTATTACTATTTTTTTGCGGTGCTTGCTTGTCTATTTGTTCTCATCACGAGCAACCTTGTACGCAGCAAGATTGGAAGGAGCTTTATCGCCATTCGAGACAGAGATACCGCTGCTGAGGCAATGGGAATACCCATCGCAAAATACAAAATTATCGCTTTCTCGCTGAGTGCCTTTTATGCGGGTTGCTCTGGTTGCCTGCTTGCTCATTACAACAGATGGCTTGTTCCCAGCAGTTTTGGTATCTCGTTGACAATTACAGTAATTGCTGTAATTATTGTCGGCGGATTAGGAACGGTGTTGGGAACCGTCCTGGGTGCGATTTTAATTACCAGTATTCCACACATAATTGTTTATTTTGTCGATATTGTTCAGAACTCATACCCCGCTTTGAGTGGTGTAGTCGTTGAAATCAAGCTGGGTATTTTCGGGCTGGTAATTATCGGAACCCTCCTTTTTGAGCCTGCAGGGTTGGTTGGTATTTATCAGCGTCTCAAGGTCTATTGGAAAACCTGGCCATTTAAGTATTAGGTGCATTTTTCCTGTAGATAGCTGTGCTGTTGCTCCCATGGGTTTACTAAACCCGTTTTTAGATTTTTCAGTAAAATCAGGCGTTCCTTGATTTTAATTTGTAAGATTATCAAAAAAAGGAGAGATCTCATGAAAAGAAGACTGTTTATGCTCGGGCTGGTGCAAGTGCTGTTAATTTGCTGGAGTATCAGCTACGTTTTTGCAGAAAACGTTCGAGGAGTGACTGACACAGAAATAAGACTTGCCTGCCTGGTTGATTTTTCCGGTCCCGGGAAATATGCCGGGAAGCCCCTTGCTCTTGGCTCCAAGGTCTATATTGATTACATCAACGATCAAGGAGGGATTCATGGTCGAAAGATCAAACTGATCATTGTGGACAACGGCATTATGCCGAATACGACTATAGCTGCCGCTAAAAAAGCGATTTACAAAGATGAAATCTTTGCCATTGGCTTCAACCTGGGAAGCGCCGGCTCCAGTGCCATCATCCCTTTGATCGAGGAGAATAAAGTTGTGATGATGCCCCATGGTGCCAACAGTAAATTTTACAACCCGGGTAATAAATGGGTATTTGTACCCTATTCAACCCAGTACAATATGGGATCCCGAGCAGTGGAATTCATCATTCGTGAGAGAGATGCCAAGTCTCGAATCGGTGTTATTTACCAGGACGATGGGTTTGGCCGGGATGGATTGAATGGTATGCGGGCAGCAGCAAAATTTTTGGGCGTTAAAATCGTGGCGGAGGCGCCTTATAAGTTAGGATCGATTGATCTGTCCTCTCAGATGAGAAAGATGAAGAAAGCCAAGGTTGATTGGATTATCTCATGGGCCTACCTTGGGCAAATCGGCGCAATAATGAAAACAAAAGCTCAAATGAAGTGGGATGTGAAAGTAATCGGTCCCAACACGACTGCTTACAGACTCATCTTCCCCATCCTTGGCAAGTTGGCCGACGGTTATATGGCTGTCACACCAACTGTTCCTTTTCAGGACATACCCGCGCGAACTGTTGCTATGCTGAAAAAATATAATGCCTATGATACAATTGCGAAAACCCCCTTCCCAACCTTGTTTCTCAGCGCCTTTCCCTATTTTGGGGCAATGGTTGAAGGCCTAAGGCTGGCAGGACGAGACCTGACACCTGAATCATTTATCAAAGGACTCGAACAGGTAAAAGATCTGGATACGGGTGGCGTCTTCCCAAATATTACCTTTACACCGGATCGCCATGTCGGCTATTTCTCGTCATCGGTTGTCAAAGCCTTTGCCAAGGATGGGCAATTTGAAGTTATCAGCCCGTCTAAAACCCCTGTAACACCTCAGCAGTAGTTTCTTTATAAGGTGAGTGAGATTTCATATGTCAGGGCTTCCTGTGCGACAGGGGGTCCTGACATCTTTACAGTATCAAATTATGGCTTTGTCGAAATATGATGCGATAGTAGTTGGTTCGGGTATGGGTGGCATGTGCGCTGCTGCCAGACTGACTGCCAGAGGCTTCAAGGTACTGGTCGCCGAGAAATCCCGTTATCTTGGTGGACGATGTTCACACAGGGTCCGCAGGGACTGTATTGTGACAACTGGTGCCATTATGATCCCCATGGGGCCGAACAGTGCCATTCGCGAGGCCTTTGATGTCGTGGGTGCTGAAATGGATATGGTCGATATAACCGGTCGTATGCGTTACCGGTTGGCTCACGGAGATTACGATGTTCCCCCCGGCGGTGGCGGACTGTATGGTATGATTGAGTTTGCCATGCAAAACCCAACGACAGCGCAACAGTTGTTTCAACATATTCGTGATGCGCTGCTTGGCTGGATGCCGCTCAACGATATATCCATTCTGGAATGGTTTGATCAGTACACTGATAACCGTGAGGTCAAAAATCTCTTCCAGGGATACTGTGCTTCCTTGATGGGAACCAATTTGCACGAAATTCCAGCCGGAGAGTTTTTCCGTTTTCTAAAGGACAGCAGTAAAGGCACCCGGTTTGGTCTCGCTGCCAATGGCAATGGAAGGCTAATGGAAGCCCTGGCTGAAGCAATCAGAAAGCATGGATCAGACATACGCTGCAACTACTCCTGCAAACAGATAGATATAGAGAACAATAAGGTAACAGGGATTACTGTTAGTAATGCGGAGAACCAGGAAGAGAGAATACTTGCCGACTGCGTGATTTCCAACTGTGGCCCCGATCGCACTGTTGAACTAGCCGGTGGTGATTCTCTTTTTGAGAAAAGCTACATCACACGCTTACGCAGTCATGATGTTGAAGCCCCGATATACCATGTTAGCTTTGTCATGGACGAACCATTAATCAAGGATTTTGATGGTTGCCTGGTATTTGGCAATACCAAAAACCTGATCTATCTTGAATCACCGTCAGTAATTTCTCCCGCGCTCGCACCGTCAGGGAAGTATTTACATACGGCCTATGGCGCACCAACTGACGCATCTAATCCGAATTTGAAAGGTGAATTAAAGACTGTTCTGGATGAATTGGAGGAGAATTTCCCCGGTATGTCGGAGAAAGCAGATTTCCTGGTTAAGGCCAAGCATCATGGCCGATCGCCAGGTATGCATCGCTGGGTTGGCTACAGCATGCCTGTAGATACGCCGGTACGAGGGCTTTATAACGTCGGCGATGGCTGTGCATTACCTGGTACCATCGGTACTGAAGGCTCAGCCGCATCAGCCAGGGAAGTGACAGCAAAAATATGCGGTGACGCTTGAGAATGCAAGCACGTGCATGACGATTACGTCTCGGTGTCTGGTCCGTTAAATGCCACGTTTTCAGACTGCTGAGAGATTCATCCCTGCCGTGATTTCATCACAAACAAGTTGAGCCGACTTGGCAGCACCCATTGAACCGGCATAACCAGTCGGGCAAGCGGCATCACCAACGTTATACAAGCCGGCAATGGGCGTTTCGTGACCACTATTTTTTCCAGGAGCGGTACGAAAACCAGGCCATTTGCCGCGATAGCACATGCGGTTCAGTATGGTACAGCGCTGATCAAAATCGGGAATTATCATCTCCAGATCCTTCATAACCTCATCGAACTCTGCTTTTACATTTTTGACCTGAAAGGCATTGAGAGGCGCTGCTCCCAGCGTGTATAGATGGTGCCCCTCAGGTGCCACACCCGCTGCTTCCATAGATGGACAGTCAACCATGTTAATGCGCCTGGTGCAACCGAACGAGATTGCCGAATAATCGAATAGCTGCTCTTTACTGGCAAAATGCATCCATAACAAGGCAGTGGGTGTCATGTTTCGGTCTATATTGCTGATGTACTCTTTGCTGAAACAATCCCTTCCGGTTTTATCAATCGTGGCGCTGGGACCAAGGTTGCTGATCACGACAGGTGCAGATAGATGCTGCTCCTGTCCTTTCTGCCGGTAGTCCACACCTGTTACCTGTCCATTTTCTGTATGAATTTTTTCCACGGACGCAGATGTAAATATCTCTCCATCCCCAGCTTCAATTAGTTTCCTCATCCTCTCCCAGAGTGCAATCGAGCCACCCTCAATATAGCCAAATACCAGTGGGGCGATAGCTCTAATGACATTGAAATATTCACCTGCAGGAAGTTCGTTGCTGTTAATCGTCAATAGCGATGAAATAGTCGCCTGAAACATGCCGTGAATGCGCGGATTCTTAGTGTATTGGTTTAGCCAGTCGCGGAATGTGATTTCGTTTGTTGGTGCCTGTTCAAACATCGCCTGGTTAAGGGCTTCAATGGTTTTCTCCGCCTCGTCTGCAGGTGCACACTCGCGAATAATCCGACGAGTGCCACCTTCTTTCATATTGTAATAGGTGCCGTCAAGCCAGACAGCGACATTAGTCGAGGGTTTCACGCCGGAGGGTATACCAATCTCCTCGCAAACCTTTTCCAGGTTACGGCCGACCGGAACCGCAAGTCCACCTATTGCACACTGGTATCCCTTGCGATCAATAGTTGAAAACCTGCCCCCAAGGTTGGGGCGCCGTTCTATCACAGCAACTTTCAATCCTCTGTGTGCAAGCAGGCTGGCAGAACACATACCGCCGATACCAGCACCGAGAATAATCACATCAACATTTTTCATTCTTATTCCGAGCTCGTTTTCAATGGACTATGGAATTACTATTTTCGAAACCAGGGAATGAATCCGTTGGTACTCTCTACATATTCTCGATAACCCGGTTTTTCCTTCATCATTTTTTTCTCCAGGGTTTTTTTCCCCGTGACATTGACCAACATATGCGTCATGACCAGCGGAGCAATAACAGTGATGAGACACCAGGGATTTTGACACGCTACCAGAAATATTCCCCACCAGAGAGTGGCATTCCCAAAATAGTTAGGATGTCGGCTGTATCGCCAAAGCCCTGTATTGAGGATTTTTCCCTTGTTTTCCGGATTTTTCTTAAACCGGCTTAATTGCCAATCAGCAATTGCTTCACAGAGAAATCCAACCGCCCAGACAATAACCCCCACCCAGGTTAAAACACCAACCTGCACCGGTTCGAGACTCATACCAAGCATCAGGGGCAGAGATACCACCCACATCCTGTTTCCCTGCCAGAGAAACACTTTCCGCAGGCTGAACAGATTGAAGCTATCCCCCGGTTTAATCCAGGATCGCAGTTTTGTGTACCTGGGATCTTCGCCATGCCCCACGTTTCGTCGAAAAATAAAAATAGTATACCGTATCACCCAAATCGTTGGAAGCAGTGCAAGAATAAATCTGTGAGTCCCACCTGTCTGTTGCAGGGTATAACAAATTACGGCAACAAAGCCAAAACCGGCACCCCAGAAAAGATCTACAATTGAGACATTTTTAATAAGGATGCTAATCACCCACAGGCTAATAACACACGCGAGAATAAAACCGTAGCAAACAGCAAGAGTCAACAATACTTGCTGGTAATCCATAAATAAACCGGTTATCAGCTCCATAATCACCCCTTTAACTGGTTGACAATATCAAGAAAGGCCTCAGTTGACGTCGCAAAATTTTTGCTACTGTTCATACTACTCAGAGACTCATATGATTCGGCGATCCATTCAGGAGTTGCCAATTCAGGGCCGGTTCCAAGCCCGGCATTTTCAACACAATGGGCTTTGCGAAAATGATTCCCTGCAGCAATCCAGGTTTCACCATTCGAACAGCAGTCCTTGTGAGCGAGCCAAAGCGCCATTCCGCTGGTACTTTCAGGTGTCAAGAGGCCTTTTACAGAATCATCTATGCTTTTATCTGTCATTTGGGATACTGCAAAAGGCGCCAAAGCATTGCAAAGAATATTTTTTTTTGTACTTTCCGCAGCCAGGGATAACATTAACGCATGCAGAGCGCCTTTTGAGGCGCTATATGCGGAACCACCGGGTAGCCCGTACAGGCCAGCCGATGAAATGGTGAAAATGATCCGGCCGTAATTCTGTTCACGCATTAGCGGTACAACAGCCTGAAGTAATGACAGATTGGCAAAAAAGTTAACTTCCATCACGGTACGAAAATGTGCCATGTCCTGTTTGTGAAGCATCCCGATTGGATTTATCGCTGCGTTTAAAATAAGTATATCAACACGATTATAGGCCCCTAGCGCAGTTTGTACAATTTTGTCTGCCGCACCGTTTGAGGTTATATCCTCATAATTCGTGTACGCTTCACCACCGAACTGACGAATTTCTTCAACCGTCCGATCCGCAGATCCCCAATTTCCGTCTTCAGCATGGCGACGATTATTAACAATAACCTTTGCTCCGCGCTTTGCGAGAGCTAGAGCGTGAGCTTTTCCTAAACCCTTTCCTGCACCCGTAATAACAGCAACCTGTCCATTAAACGTCAATTTTTTCATTTTCCATCTCCTCTCATCTATGGACCCGTTTGAGAATGCCCTTCCCCCCCTCTTCGCTGCAGGGTAAAAACAATGCTTGTAACCAAAAATTCACGGATGCTGACCGCCTTTACCGTAGACTGGTATCTTCAAATGACCCTGTTTGTTTTTCCGAGATGCGTCAATCTAAGGAAAAATAACTATTCTGGGACAGGTCTTTAAAAAAATAGATTAGGTTACTTTAGACATACTTCTCTACATCTGTTTGCATTAATAAGAGCAAATGCCATACCAAAACAAAAATTGTCTTGCCGAATGGCTGATCTGTCGAAAAAGCGGATTTCGAGAAACTGAAGGGCAAATTTTATTGACTATAGAGCTAAGATCAGACAACAGGTCTGCAGGCGAGTGAGAAACCTAGGGCCCCTGACCTAGAAGAAATAGTGGGCCATTTCAGGTTGCCGGATGAGTAAAAAAGTCAATATTTCGATTACCGTTTCAGTTATCATCACTGCGGCAAAAGCAGTCAGTATATTGATTCTTAAATCAGTATATTATTCATAAAAAGGCGGCTATTCATCTTGTTTTTTTGTATGTTTTTGATATAGTGTTGGTTTCGCAAAATGGTCCCGACATTGCAAAATAGCTGGCATATCGGTTTTCCAAATCCATACTGGAATTGGAGCGTTTTAATAGCTCTTAAATATTTGATAAAGGGATTGATCATGAGTACTGAAAAAGTTGATGTCATAGTCATCGGTGCCGGCGTTGCCGGAATGACCGCTGCTGGAATGCTCACAAAGGACTGCAATAAGAAGGTTGTTGTTCTGGAACGGGCATCATTTATTGGTGGACGGTGTCTGTCCTATGTCGGCGACGGTAAAAAAGTCGTAGCCGATGGCATTGAAATGGATTCAGATGCCTTCCGGGAGTCCCTGGCACACGCTCAAACCTATCTGGGTAAATGTACACCGGATATTGAAACCATTTTCGAAGAAGGGCTTCTGGACGGGCGTACCTTTGAAGCCGGTGGCCATGGTCTCTTCTGGGGCAATAACAACAGGGCCGATTGTATGCTCAAGCATTTTGGAAAGCATGTGGAGATGCCGCTGAATCGGGGTCTTGGTTTTATCGAATGGCAGGGCCTGAACGAAGATGGGTCGGTTAAGAAAACTATTTCCCACCAGGTTGAGAAAAATAAGCCCTATTCCTGGATGAGCGAAGAGGGATTTGCCAAGACCATGCAGCAGTTGGGGAACATGAGCACGCTCACATTCGAAGATATGACCAAGCTGACAACGATGCCCCTACAGGATTGGCTGGAAGAGCGGGGCATGCATGAAGAAGCATATGCATATATCAAGGTTCTGGCCGCCTGCCAGACCGGACAGGCAGAACCCCGGATGACAAACGCCGCCGATTTTCTGGGCTACATGGCCATGGCACGGCATATCCGCATGAACCTGACAACCGGCTCGGTCGCAACAGCTGACAAACCCGGCACTATTGCCATTCCAATGTCCCTGGAACAACCGATCACTGACAATGGTGGTGAGATATGGCGGGACACACCTGTAAAAGAGGTCATCATTGAAAATGGGGTGATCAAGGGTGTGAAATACAAAAAGGATGGTGAGATAAAGACACTGATGGCGGACAACGTGATCTGCACCATTCCACCACAGTACATCTTTGAGGTTCTGCCCGAAGATGCCTTCCCGAAAGACTGGGTGACATTCATGAGAGATGATCACTGGGGAATCGGACTCCTGACCGGCTGGGTTGGAACCAAACGCTCAATTACCGAGGATCTCGGCATAGACAAGCGCTCGTTTATCTGGATGCCCGGCATCACCACCGAAGAGGAAGGCTTTATTGGCGTCGTGGATATGGTGATGTGCGAGTTTGATTCCTGGAAGGATGGCGACGCCGACCGCGCACCTGATGGTAAAACAGAATACCTGTTCTCATGTGGCCTGACGGAAGGGGAGATGCGCGACCCGGAAAAGGTTAATCTTGTTATCGAGCGCTGCGAAGCCTGGGCAAAAACCAACTTCCCAACCTGGGACGAGGACGTGGAGTTTATCTTCTGGACACCGTCACCCGGAGCTTTGGGTAGCTACCGCCCTGTTGGCACCGAACGCACGCGTCACAAGAGTGAACATATTGACGGTTTGTGGTTCGCCGGTGACCAGTATGGCGAAAAGTGCTGGGGTTGTGGCGTAGACTTCGCAGTACTTTCAGGCATTAACTGTGTTGATAAGATGATGGGTACAAACTTTGAAGAAGAGCTCTTCCCACCTCATCATCGTGGCCTTCCGATAAAATAAACTGAGTCGTTCAAAACAATGCAGCGAGGGCGCCCTGCCCCGCTGCTCCCTTCACCTCCGCGATAACCGCTATCACTCGCTCAATTCCGGTTCTCATTTATTATCTTTATCTTTGTTTGTATTGCGCCTGTTTGAACTGCGGCCCGCACCGAACTGGATCAACGCCGAGCTTAGCAACGCTTATGGCGGATGTTGAGCGACTACAAAAAGTGCCAGAAAAAATAAACTTATGTCTTACAAGGGCGATATACCGCACTCAAGTGTCGGGTTAACTGCTACCACTCGCTTCCTCTTTGATTCTCTCAGCAATTCATTCTTTAATAATCGATTGCCTTGTAACACCAATTTTTGGGGTCACTAAAAAGTTAGTAGATAAATACTCTTTTTGAACTTTTTTGAAAACAGTTATGAGTCTCTTTTTTGTTGGCTAGCACCATTTTTACTGGCCGCTACACTGATTTAGACTCCAAAATGATTTACCATATTCACATTACTTGAGTTTATCGGCGGCGATATGCGGTCCAGGTGATAAGTTAGGTATTGACAGCTTAAAGTACAATAAATACAATATGTACAACACATACAAATTGGAGAAAACTATGGACAAAATTACTACTGCTGATGCAAGAAAGAACCTTGCTGAAATAATCAATCAAGTTGCATACGGTAAAGAACCTATTGTCTTGACAAGAAGAGGCAAGGAACTTGCCGCTGTAGTATCGATCGAAGATCTCAAGCTGCTTCAAAAGCTAGAAGATCAGATTGACATACATGATGCCTGGAAAGCTAAAGACGAACCTGGAGAAGATATTAGCTGGTCTGATCTTCGAAAGGAGCTTGACCTTTGAGATATTTAATAAAAGTTAAGAAATCAGCCGCTAAATCTTTAAGAAAACTACCTCGATCTGCTCAGAGACGAATTGCTGAGAAGATTAACAGCATGGAAGAAAACCTCCCTTCACCAGAGACAACAAAGATAGAAGGAAACAATCCGTTTCACAAGGTGAGGGTTGGCGATTACCGAATAATCTATAAAATTCAAAAAGATGTTTTAATGATCTTAATAGTCAAAATCGGAAATCGAAAAGACGTTTACAGACATCTTTCTTAAATACCCCCATCCGATTCGCTTTTAAAGCCCACCTACCTTAAAATGATGGGGGTCAGGCCTGCTACAATTACGCAGGCCTGACCCCCATCATGAGGGAAGGGGATTGCTATTTTGAAGTCGATCAGAGCTGCTGTTTGAGGGAGGATCTACTCGGCTTTTTAATTTCCAGTTTTTTCATGCGGAAGTGGAGGGTGGATGGATGAATCTCCAGCAATTCAGCAGCTCCGCCCGGTCCCCTTATTTTACCCGATGTCTGCTGCAGCGCCCAGATGATGTGCTGCCTTTCCATCTCCTGGAGGCTGACGTTTTTCCCTTTCGCGACAGCACCTGTCTGCTGCTCCTGCTTGTCGTGCAGCTCGGGTGTTCTGAACACCGGTCCTGAATTGAGGATGATGCCCCGTTCAATCACATTTTCCAGTTCACGAACGTTTCCCGGCCAGTCATACCGCTTGAGTAGCTGCAACTCTTCGTCCGGAATCCGGTTGAAGTTCTTCCGCATCTTGAGCGAATAGAGATTCAGAAAATGGTAGGCCAGCGGTTCGATATCTTCACGCCTTTCGCTCAATGGCGGAACATAGATGGGGAATACATTAAGGCGATAAAAGAGGTCTGCCCGGAACCGCTTTGCAGCCACCTCCTCTTCAAGATTCTTATTCGTTGCAGCAATGAGTCGAAAATCAGATTGTAGCGTCTCGCTGCCACCGACCCTTTCGAACTCTTTTGTCTGCAGCACGCGTAAAAGGCGCACCTGGATATCGTGGGGAATATCGCCTATTTCATCCAGAAACAGGGTACCACCATCGGCCAATTCAAAACGACCGATCCGGCGGGAAATAGCCCCGGTAAAGGATCCTTTTTCATGACCGAAAAGCTCGCTGGAAATCAGTGTTTCCGGCAGCGCGCTGCAATGCACCCGGATAAAGGGCTTGTCCTGCCGCTGGCTCTGGTTATGAATGGCCCGGGCGACCAGTTCCTTACCAACCCCGGTCTGCCCAAGGATCAACGCTGTGGCTTCTGTCCGGGCAACTTTCTCGGACTGGGCCATCACTTTCTGAATGGGTGAACTTCCGCCGATGATATCGTTTGAAACAATGGACTGTGTATGCTCTTCCTTGTAGTACTCTTTTTCCTGCGACAACCGCAGGTTCAAGCGCTTGATCTCGTTGTAAGCGCTGGCATTGTCCAGCGCGAAAGCGGCCTGGGCGGCGAAAAAAGAGAGGAGTTTTAGATCCGATTCTTTGAAGGCGCTGCTGAGCAGGCGGTTGTCATGGTACAACACCCCCACGACCTTCTTCCGCAGGATCATCGGCACACAAATACGGGATCGAATATTGTCGTTTGAAAAAAACGACGATGTGTTATCATCTTCGGACCCTGTAATAATGCCCTTTCCCGACTGGGCAACCGTTTCCAGCAACCGCAGCGAAGAGGAGAAATCCGGGTGGTTGATCTGGCTGGACGTCAGGTTTTTGGACGCCCGCAGCCGGAAACGGGGAGTGCCGTCGGTTTCGTCCAGCAGGAACATGGCAGCTCTTTCGGCCCCAGTCATGCGGTTGACAGCCGTCAGAACCTGCTTGACCAGAGTCTGATCATAGGCAATGTCGGCGATATTCTGCCCCAGCTGCAGAATCTCCTCCAGGAGTTGTTCATTGATCGGTGGTATTTCAATCATGCTGCGCAGATCGTCTGGCAGCATACGGTAGGTATAGGGCGACAGCAATTTGGACGCCTTGTTTGCCAGCTCCCAGGCCTTTTTCTGGTCGTCCATCAGGAGCGACAGCCGTGACAGCTCCATGTAGGTTTCCGCCAGCTCAAACTGGTGCCCCGATTCCTTCAACCACTCTATGGACTGGTTCAGGCTGGAGATCACCTCTTCATGCGGGGCGCCATCACGCTTCTGCAACAGTGCCTGGTATCGATAGGCAATCCCTTTCATGAAGATGTTCTTTGACTGAATCGTTTGCTCCACCTCTTGTTGCAGCGAATATCCTTTGATTTTCGGCAGTTTTCCCAACTCCATCTGCCACAACAGCGAAAACAGGTAAGGGTAAAGGTTGACACCCACATGTATGTCGCTCCGTTTTTTCAGAAACTCCCTCAAGTGCCGGATACATTTTTTGGTATCGCCCTTCAGAAAGTAGCAGGAGGCTGATACAAGCCGGCCGGTGATCAGAACCCAGTTGTTGTTTTCCCTGGTCGCCTCTTTGGTTGCGCTCTGGATATATTCCAGGGCGTCGTCCGGTTTCTGGATATCCAGCATGATGATACCCATATTACCGGCCGTGTAGGCTGCCAGGTTCAAGTCACCTCGATCAAGGCACAGCGTGCGGATCGCATCGATCATTCCCAGGCCCTGGGTCACCTGCCCGATCTGGGAGTAACAGTAACCCAGTGTCATAGTGGCCAGCAGCGGGAAACGCCCGTGGGGAAACTTCTCTACATCATTGACGGCATCTTCGTAACTTTGAACCGCCTCTTTGAATCTCCCCTGCCAGTATAGGAAAAAGGTCCCGAACGTGGTGGCCGAATATTTCACCTTGGGATCGTCCAGCTCACCGGCAATGGACCATCCCCTGTTAAAGTGGGTCATGGCATTGTCATACTCAGCCCGGAGCCACTCATTTTTGGCGATGTGCATTTCCAGCAGGGCCTCGGCCGACACATTGCCCATAGCAGCCGCCTTCGAGCGGGCGACAGTCAGGGTCTCTATCACTTTTCCGGTGTCCTGACGACCGGTGGATATCTTGGAGTACTTTATGGCAGTTGCGGTAAACAGCGAATTGGGATCGTCTCCCGACAGATTGGCAAGATCCTCAAGCACCTTGGTGTAGCAGGTAAATGCCTCCTGGATATTGAAGGAAGACAGTTGTTTGTCCCCTGCCAACGCCAGGTATCGGCATCTTGCCAGATCATTCGTGGTGTGAAGCAGGTGTCGGGACACCACCAGAGCCTTATCATCTTTTTCCGGCAGGTCTCTTATCAGAACAGCAGCGATCTGATCGTGCATCCTGAGGCGTTCCACATCAGTGAAAACCTGTTGTGGTTGACCCGTTTCCAACTTGCCGCTGCAGTAGTAAATACCGGCACCGCGGGGCACCATTTTTTTTGCCTTAACCGCTTCCTCAAGAACAGCAATGACTTTGGATGCCTTGTTCCCCGTTAATTCAACCAGCCAGTCGATGGAGAAATCTCCCTCGAACAGAGCCGTCAGGGCAATAATCTGATCACTGTTTTCAGGCGCATTCTTATCAACCACTGCAACTTCGCTTCGCTTCACCATGAGTTTATCTAAAACTGGAATATTGCAAAATCCACCAGCCAGATTCGACCTCCCTGCACTCAGGAAAGCGTTTCAGACCGGCAATTCGTTTGGTAACGGATATCATATTGTAGAGGAATAAGTAAACACAAAGGGGGCAAAATCTTGCTGAACTCGAGCGCAGGAACAGGGGGGCTCTGAACAGGGTGCCACCCCCTTTTTTCACTGTATCGATTCACTCTTTGTCGGAGTCGAGGGGATTATGCTGAATCCGTACATTTCGCTCAGGAGATTTGTCGATCATGACCTTCCCAGAATGTTGAGCGAATGGTTTTTTTGTCCACTTTACCGAGGTTGGTGAGGGGTATGGCATCCCAGAATTCAATGGTTTTTGGGGCAACCAAGCTCCCTTTCTTCTCTTTGACGAAATTGATCAGTTCCGCCTCGGTCGCTCCACCCTCTTCCCTTAACACCACAATCGCCTTAACCTCTTCCCCCCATTTGTCGTGGGGAATGCCAATAACGGATGCCTCTTTGATCACCGGGTGTTCAAAGAGAACGTCCTCAATCTCACGGGGGTAGATGTTAAAGCCGCCGCTGATGATCATATCCTTTTTCCGATCGACGATATAGATAAATCCCTGTTCATCTTTCTTAGCGATATCGCCGGTATAGAGCCAACCGTCCCTGATGGTATCTGCTGTTGCTTCAGGGTTTTTGTAGTAACCGGTCATCATGTTGGCGCAGCGCACCACAATCTCACCCGGATCACCGAGTTTTGCATCGTTGCCGTCATCATCCACCAATCTGACCTCACAGTGATAGGTCGGGCGACCGGCGGAGGCGAATATCTCCTTCTCCCGGACCGGATCCGCGATCACATGATCCTCCCTGGGCAGAACACTGAAGGCCATGGGGGCTTCCGTCTGCCCGAACAGCTGGGTGAAGATAGGACCGAAGGTCATCATCGCCTGCTTCAACCGTTCCGGGGCAATGGCAGAGGCACCATAGATGACGTTCTTCAGGCTCTCCAGGTTGTACATCTTCAGGTCGGGATGGTCCAGTAGAACGTAGATCATGGTTGGTACGAGGAAGGTGATGGATACCTTCTCCTTCTCCACCGTTTTCAGAAACTCACCCGGATCAAAATGATCCATGATCACACAGCGCCCGTTTCTCAACAGTACCGGCAACAGCAAGCATCCGCCGGCATGGGTCAGGGGTGTCAGATAGGCAAAAACCTCTTTCCGGCCAAAATCGAACTCCAGCATTTCAATCAGGATGGTGTACACCCAGGAGCGGTGTGACAGCATCACCCCTTTTGGTTTCCCTGTCGTACCGCCAGTAAAGTAAATCCCTGCCAGCTCTTCAGGATCGATATCGACACTGAAGTCAGAGGGCTCATTTTCGGTCATCAAGGTCTGCAGATGCAGGTGACCGTCCATGACCGATGCCGGATCGGAAGCCACGCAGATGAAATGTTTCACAGTCTTCAGTTCAGGCATCATCCCCTTGACCCGATCCGCCATCTTCTCGTGATAGATCAGGGTTGTGCATTCCACCAGATTCAACATATAGATATGATCATCCGGATTCAGCAGCACCGCCAGCGGAACTCGTGTGCCACCAACCTTAGCCACCGCATACTCGCAAAATATATACTCCGGGCAGTTGGCCATCAGAAACCCGACACGATCGCCTTTGGTCATGCCTAATCCATCCAGAGCAGTTACCAGACAATTCGCGTTATAACCCATTTCCCGGTATGTAACAGATTGGTCTTTAAAAGTAAGCGCGATCCCGTCGCTGTAGTATTCAACACATCGATCGTATAGATCGCCAACGGTCAAGGTTATCATGACTCCTCCTAAGGGTTATGGAATGTCAGTTGGGGATCGTTAAAAAATAAATTCACATAATCTGTTAGCAAAAGTCCTTAAAACTGGACATTTTACAAACAGAATGTGAACTAATTTTTAAGCCGACCCTTAAACACGCTGGTGAAACATCATTTTGTAATCCAGATCCATCACCGTTTCATCTCTCTGGTTCTTAACGGTATATTTCCAAGTTTGAATCCCCTGTTTGGGGTTTTTAGTCTCCCGCTGATCCATGATCTCCACCTCGACATGGATGGTATCTCCGATTTTCACCGGCGCATACATCTTCATATTATCCACCCCCAGCCAGGCAATGGCGGCGTCTCCTGCAAAGCCATCCGAACCGACCAGACCGACCGCCATGGCAAAGATCAGCGGTCCATGAACCAGACGTTCCCCAAATTGTGACTTGGCCGCAAACTCCTTATCCATGTGCAGGGGATAAAAATCCATGGTCAGTCCGGCCCAGGTGACGACATGGGTTTCGGTCATGGTGATTGCAGCCGTTTTATAGATCTCACCAATTGTAAAATCGTTTCCATATTTCATCTGTGCCATTTTTCCCTCCATTAGTCATATTAAAATTTCACCACTGAGACACGGAGGTCACAGAGATGAATAAGCTAACCGAAGCGCCCGCTTTCAACTGGATGAAAGTGGGCACGGACCACGCTCAGATTCTAAGCAGATGTCGTTGTTATCCTACTGGTTTGAACATAGGCAACGTGAATTCATCGTTTTTCTTCTCAAACGTGACTTCCACGGCTTGCTCACATTGAAGTGCGTACGGGTCACATTCGACGATGTTGGTCAGCATCCGGACCCCCTCCTCCAATATGACCGTAGCGACCACATAGGGCATATCTTCGAGGAACGGGGAGGGCGCATTGGCTTCCACAACGGTGAACGCATAGATGGTTGCTTTGCCTGATGCTTCCACCCATTTAATGTTTTCAGAGAAGCAATGGGGGCAAGCCATCCGCGGATAAAAAATGTACTTCTTACAATCCGAGCATTTCTGGATTAACAGTTTCTCTTCTCGGGTCCCATCCCAAAAGGGCCTGGCCCAATTATTGACCAAGGGATCCGGTTTGGCTGGTATTTGCATGATTTCTCCTTTGAGTTTATGGGATTTCCGATCCTAGTATGGTTGCGTGGGAGTCTACATATGTTCCGCCGGTTCCGGTTTCGATAGCAAACCGGGCACCTGGTACCTGGCGCTCACCGGCTGTCCCTCTGAGTTGACGAACCGATTCCACTAGAAGGGAATAAGATCCACCGGCTCCGATATGTCCCTTGGACAACATGCCACCGTCAGTGGTGCAAGGAATTTTACCACCGGGCCAGGTATCTCCTCGCAGGAAGATTTCACCGGCTCCGCCCCGTTCACAGAAGCCCAGTTCTTCAAATGCGATAACCTGGTAGATGGGATAGGAGTCATAAATCTCGGCAACATCAATATCGGCAGCAGTCAAACCCGCCTGTTCATAAGCCTGTCGGCCCGCCTCCCCAAATCCGAACCGGGTCATGTCCGGCTCCTGGGAAAAAACAAAATGGGTGCTTGATCCACCTTCTCCGAGGACATACACAGGCTTTTTCACAACGTCCGGAGCCCGTTCGGCTGAGGTCACAATCAAAGCTGCGCCACCGTCAAACAGCATATTGGACATTTTGGCCCGCAGAGGTGTGGACAGCATTTTTGAACTCATCACATCTTCAATGGTCAACGGCTTTCTGAAAAAGGCATGGGGATTCATCTCCGCCCATTTGCGGTTGGATACGCAGACAGCTGCCATATGCTCGTCCGTAGCCCCGGTTTCATGCTTGTAGCGCATGGTGGCCAGAGCAGTTAAGGAGGAAAAGCTCTGCCCGAAGGGTATTTCCCACTCGGGGGACATACCGTTAAAGGCAAACAGGTCGATTCCTGCTTGTCCAGACGGCATGCCGGTTGCCAGTTTTTCAGCTTGAACCAGCAGCACATTTTTAGCGTCCCCCTGTTCAATCAAGGCACAGGCGATCTTCAGGGAATTAGAACTGCTGGAACCCCCAGACCAGACATTGCAGTTGCTCCTAACGCCTCTAAGCCCCAGTTCCTCAACCATTCGGCCAGTGGCCATTTCATTGGTGAACACCCCGCTGAACATGGCTGCTGTGGGCAAGATGCAATCGATCTCGTTTTTATCGATCCCCGCGTCCTCGATGGCCAGTTTCGCCGATTTCATAGCAAACTCAATCGCCTCCATTTCCGGAAATCGGCCTGTAGGCACCTCACCGATACCAATGATCGCCCCTTTGGCCTTTCCTCTGCTCATAAGTAACCTCCGTTAAAGATTTAAAAAAAATACTTCGGTCGTCAATGTCATCAACCTAAGCATAATCCAGTTAATCAACTCCCCCTTAAAAGGGGGAATGCTATGATCAGACTGAACTTAGGTTAACACCGATGTGTCAGTTGTGACGTTATTTGGACCCTACTATTAATCACTTTCAGGCAATGCCATATGATGCGCCGATCTGTTCCTTCAGACTATCCAGGCTCTTCCCTGAGGAAAACAGCGCGACTGAATCCCTGACATATCGCTGAATGTCATACTCCATGGTATAGCCGTACCCGCCCAGCACCTGGAGCCCGTCCATCGCAGATTTGACTGCGATCTCGGCTCCCATGCAACGGGCCATGTAAATCTCCTTGGAGCAGCTCTTTTCCTGGTCTGCCATCCAGGCAGCCTTGTAGACCATGAGCCGGGCTGCCTCTATTTTACAGGCAACATCTGAGAGCATGTGCCCGATCGCCGGAAAGCGGCCGATCACCTGCCCAAACTGCTCTCTCTGTTTCGCATGCTGCAGCGCGTAGTCAAATGCTCCCTGCGCCATCCCGATGGCGCTTGCTGCATAAGCAAGGTGAACCATATCATTAATTGAAAGCAGCTGTTGCCGACCCTGACCGAGTTTCTCCTCACCGCCCAGGATGTCGGCAGACGTCACCCTGACATCTTTAAAACTGATATTGCAGGCATTTGCCCCGCGATATCCCATGGTTTCAACAGGCTGAACCGCTATCCCGGCAGCTTTGGCATCCACGCAAAAGAGGGTCAGATCGTCACCATCAGCATCAGAAGTGCGTGCCAGCACGATCAGCAGACCCGCCTGATCCGCCAGGCTGACATAGGCTTTTTCACCATTAATGATGTAGCCGCCCTCTTTGTTTTCGGCAGTGGTCAGGATGATTTCAGCATCCGCATCGTCGGGCTCTGAGAACGCTAGTGATGTGACTGTGGATTTTCTGGCGATGTCCGACAGATATTGACCCTTTTGCTGTTCACTGCCCAACTCGCTGATAATCGCACCACCGAAAAAGGTCGGGCTCATGTAACAACTGGCCAAAGCCGGATATGCATAAGCAAGTTCCTCCACCACCAGACAGGCACCCAGGATGTTTCTTCCTTCGCCTTCATATGCTTCAGGGACAATCATCCCGCTGAAGCCCAGCTTGCCCAGCTTCTTGAAGAGTTTTGCGGGGAAATCCCCTTTTTCGTCCAGTTCGCCAACTACTTCCCGGGTACACTCCTTGGTCACCCAGTCTCGGATGGCACTACGGACCATCGCGTTCTCACGGTTCAGTTCAAAATCCATCTATTCACCCCGTATTGATATATTTTCTATGATTTCTGTGTCACAGGTATTGTCCGTGCTTCTTTTTTGGTTTTTGGATGCTTACAGCCCCAGTGTTTTGGCGATCACATTTTTTTGAATCTGCGAGGTGCCACCACCGATAGCCAGAATGGGAATATCCCGGAAGAACTGCTGGACGCTGGACTGCATGGCGTAGCCTTCGGCTCCCATGATCTCCATTCCCATTAATGCGATCTTTTTACCTGTATCCGCACAAAAATATTTGGACATGGAGGTTTCTTTAACCGGCTCCATACCCTGGGTCATCATCCAGGCAGCATAAAACGCCAATTGACGGGCCGCCTCCATCTGGGTTGCCATTTCGGCAATCTTGTGTTCTGTATCCTGAAGACGAATGCCGCCACCGAGCCGTTTTTTCCGATTTTTGACGTGGGCAATGCATTCATTTATCACCGTCCCCATGATACCGATGGCACAGGCCGACAGTACGAGTCTTTCGCCGTTCAGCAGTCGCATCATCTGGTGCCAGCCCTGGTTCAGGCATTCAGGTCCACCCAGGATATTTTCCGGCGCCACCTTGACATCCTTATAATAGACTTCACAGGTGTCAGAACCTTTATAACCCAATTTACTGATTGGTGTTGCACTGTATCCTTCTGCCTTTGTATCCACCAGAAAGGACGTAACTCCCTTGGTGCGGTGTGGTCCTGTTCGGGTATTCGTAACAGCAATATCCGCAACGCTGGCACCCGAAATAAACATTTTGGAACCGTTGAGTACATAATTGTCACCGTCCAGCTCCGCCGACATCTGAATATTAGCAGCATCAGAACCCGCATCCGGCTCTGTCAGCGCAAAGCAGAAGGTCAGCTCCCCCTTTGCCAGCCGGGGCAGGTACTTCTCCTGCTGCGCTTCGTTACCATTAACTTTCAGAATATTGTTGCCATACAGCAACACATCTCCCGCGGTCCATGACAGCACCGGCAGCGCCTTGGATATTTCCTCGAAAAAGACCATCAGGTCGACGATGGTCCCATCATCACCCCCATATTTCTTCGGAATGTTAATCTTCCAGAACCCCTGTTCTCCCAGTTTTTTCATCAGGTCATGGGGAAACTTGCCGCTGCGGTCAACCTCCCTGGCAACCTCTCGGGGGATCTCTTTTGCTGTAAAGGCTGCTGTTTTCTCACGCAGCTCCTGCTGCGACTTCGTGAAACTGTAGTCCATTCGTCATTCTCCAAATAGTTTAATCGGTTCCGCCACAAGCGTTTTGAAACGTTAATTCCAGAGTTTTAGAGCAGTCGGTCACCATCTCCCTGACAACCTCCTCTGCCGTACAGATACGATTTGTCTGGGCAACACTTTGTCCTGCACTCCAGAGGTCTTTCCATTTTCGGGATCCGATATCGGGACCTGCTTCTACCCCTTCGACGCTGCTGGCAATCCAACAGGCGCGGTTGCCGGTGAGACGGTCAGTGGAAATAATCCCTTCGGGACCCGTATCAACGACGGCCTGTTTATAGGCATCACTGATCCCTGCCTCCTCGGTCGCCAGGAACCGAGTCCCTGTTACAGCCCCGCACGCACCCAGGCACAGTGACGCCGCCAGTTGAGCCCCCGTGCTGATCCCACCTGCCGCAACCACCGGCAATCCGGTCAATTCCTTCAGATGGGGAACCAGGACGATGGTTGGTATGGTACCGCCGTGCCCACCGGCACCGGCCGCAACAGCCACCAGTCCATCCACGCCCCTGTCCCGGGCTCGAATTCCATGCTTCGCCGACACCACATCCGCATAGACCAACCCGCTTTTTTTGTGTACGGCGTCAATGATCAGGCTGGGATCTCCCAGAGAGGTAATGAAAAACTTGACACCATATTCCAGGCAGAGGGCCAGCTGATCCTGCCAGGGAAACTTGCCGGAGAGGTGGATATTCACCCCGATGGGTTTACCGGTTGCGTTTCTGATATTTTTCAGCGCCGCTTCCAGATCGTCGGTCGTCCGGTAATTAGGTAAGGGAAACATGCCCAACCCACCGGCCTCGGAAACCGCAATGGTAAGCGCCTCATAGGAGACAAGAAACATGGGTGCCCCGATGATGGGATACTGAATTCCAAGCGTTTTCGTCAGTTCGGTATCAATGCTATTTTTCAAATCACCTTGATTGATTGGAATTGAATTTGTTCAGATCAAGTGACTGCTTTTCTCCGGGTCCTGTACACCAACAGGACCGTTGAACACCGCCATACGCTGCCGGATTTCCCCGGCTACCAGCATGCCGGATTTGACCACGGCAGGCAGGCCGCTGTATCCACTCTGCTTGACACCGTCGCCGACATTGTACAGGTTAATGATGGGTGTTTTGATGGGCATGTCTTTTCCGGGCCAGGAGTGCATACCGGGCCAGAAATCCCGATACAGGCCGGTCAGCAAAACCGAATTGGATTTTGTAAATCCCGGAAAAACTGCCTTGATATCCTCAAAGCAGAGATCAATCTCCCGCTGCCGTCCCTCTTCGCTGGTAAGCACCTCCGACGTTTCAGGTATGGCATTGGCTATCAGCAGGTGTTTGCCTTTCGGCGCCAGATCCGGACAGATAATGGTCGGTTGGTAAAGAGCGTAGACACGCTTTGAACCCGTCAGCAACATATGATTCTGTTCAAACAGGGGCTCATCCAGTCCCACCTGCAGGCAGATAACGGCCGTCGGATTCAGCTTCGATTCCAGTTCCTGCAGGTAGTCTGCATCAAAACGCTGTTCACCGGTCAGTTCCACCGTTTTCTTCGGCCCGGTATCGCTGACAACCACCTGTGCCTCAACATAAAATTCCCTTTCCCCGTGACTCAGAAACGCTCCCTGGACGACCCCATCCTCAGTTGCAATCCGGGTCACCCTGGAATCTGTCCAGATTTCACCACCATTCTGCAGGACGACTCGTCCCAGAGCCTCCGGAAGTGCTGCACTCCCTCCTGAACAGTAGCCAAACTCGTTGGCCCCCTTGACGGTCTGTATGAACTTGAAGAAGTATCGGGCAGCCACTTCGTCGACCTTGACCATCAAGGCCGTCTTGGCAAGCACCTGGAACACCTCAATGATGCCGGGATGATCCGTATACTGCCGAATCCAGCTATCGAGGGTAATCCCCGGCGACGGCTCCTTCCAGTTAATCGCCCGCGACATGGCGGACATAATCTTTTCAATGGAGCCCTGATCCGCTCCGGTGGCCTCCAGCAGGGATTTCATTCCGCTGCCCCGGTTTGCCGCCAACAGTTTGCCGTCAATCAGGAACATGGATGTGCCGGCTGGAACCACATCAAACGTAGCCCCCGTCTGCTCAAACAGTTCCTGCACAATGCCATTCACCTCAACAGCCAATACACCCGACGTACACTTATACCCCTTGTATTCGAGGGTGGAACACCTGCCACCGATTCTGGCAGTTTTTTCGGCAACAAACACACGATACCCATCCCTGGCCAGCAGGGCCGCTGTGCTCATGCCGCCCATGCCGGAACCTATCACCAGTATATCTGCTTTTTTATTTCGCATAGGTTTCCTTCAGCAATGCGATAGCAACCGGTTGCACTCTCGCTGTTTCCGGCTCCCAATGGCTGATGGCATCCGTGGGACAAACATCCAGACACTCCAGGCATTCCGTACAAATGTCCGGGTCAACAACCGCCATGCCCGGGCAAACGATCGCTTCCACCGGGCATGCAGTCACACAGGTTGCGCAACCCGCGCAAAGGGTTTGATCAATTCTGATCATTAAAAGAACGCGCCCCCGTTGACCACCAGGATATGACCCGTCATATAATTGGTGGCAGTCGATGCCAGATACAGGGCACTCTGTGCAATCTCTTCCGGCGTTGCGACTACTTTCAGTGGCGTAAATTTAAACTCATTCGCCATCAACTTCTCATTGCCCCAGAACGCTTCGCTGAAACTGGTTTTTACAATCCTGGGAGCAATCGCATTGACTCGGACATTATAGGGGCCCAGTTCCATGGCCATCTGTTTAGTCAACATATTAATCCCCGCCTTGCTGACATCGTAAGGACCAACTCCGGGCGCCGGGCTGACGCCACCCGCCGAAGAGATATTAATGATATTACCTGATTTCTGGGTCTGCATAATCTTGCCCACCAGAGCGCTCAGCAGAAAATAACCCTTGAGGTTGGTATCAATGATATGACTAAAGGTTTTTTCATCGGTATCGACGATATCACCCATGGCCGGGTTGGTGGCCGCGTTATTAACCAGGATATCAATCCGGCCGAACTCAGCCATCGTCTTATCCACCAGGTTCCTCAGATCCTCCGATTTCTTGGCGTGAGTGGGAATACAAAGCGCCTTGCGACCCATGGCACGAACCTCTTCCGCCACCTTTTCCAGGTCTTCCAGTTTCCGGCTGGCCAGGATGACATCGGCACCCGCATCGGCAAACGCCAACACGATCGATTTGCCGATCCCACGGCTCGCGCCGGTCACCAGGACAATTTTGTTTTCTAACGAGAGATGAGAACAATCCATTTTTTCTCCTAATGTGAGCAGCCAGAGGTTCGGCATTTCAACCTCCCTGGCCGGTTATAATATGTAGTCTTAACCAATTATCGGCTTACTGAAACCAGAAGGGTAACGAACCCCTCTGGCAAAGCATGTATTGAAAACCAACCTTCTATTTGCTGCGATCCACCTCAGCCATTTCCTCTGCCAGCGCCTGGCACTCCTTGATCACGTTGCGACCTTCCATGAAGATAGTCATCCGCTCTGCCATAGGTGAGCCTTCACCATGCAGACAAATGGTCTCCATTTCATCACTGGTAATCCGGCGAATCAAGTCGAACATCCTCAGGCGGCTTTCGGTGGATATATGCTTGGCACCCTGCAGGTACTTATCAATATTAACCTTCAGTTCAGGTATTTGATAATCCTTGTACGTCGGTGCTGTCACCAGCAATCCACCTGCCAGATCTTGCACAATCTTCACCACGTCATGGTAGTGGTGGGCAAAGTGGTATTTCGCCATGTTGGTAGCAATGGGGTTCGGCACAGCCACACCGCCTCTCATTTCAAAGTCAAAACAGGCTGATTTGGCAAGTGATTTCAATGTTTCCAGGTAAATCACCAAATCGATCAGTTTCTCCTTCACATGAGGCGCCTTTTCAATGCCGTTGTACTCGGCGATAGCAGCTGCCACACCCAGGAACTGCTCGGACAACGGGACGCGATAGGAGCAACCAGTCCGTCGATGCATCAGGGCAAAATTGTACACCATGGTTGCCGCCAATTTCGATTCACCACACAGGAACACCCTTTCCCAGGGAACCAGAACATCGTCAAAAATAATCAATGAATCGGTATGCACCCGTACCGGACGCGTGTTGGGAAATTCCAAGGAGCTGATATGGGAGTTAAAAGGCCGGCAGATCTGTGTAATCCCCTTGGTATTAGCAGGAATGGCAAAAGCCACCGCATAGTCGGAATCCGCTTCTGTCATGGCGTGGCAGGGGATGGCGATAATATCATTACAGTATGCTGCACCCGTGATATGAACCTTGGCACCCCGCACGATGATCCCTTCATCGGTTTTGTCAACCACCCGTACGTTAAAGTCAGGATGGGCCTGTTCCGGATCAGACGGTCTTTTCCCCCGATCGCCCTTGACATCCGTTACAGCAGCACAGGTCGCCAGATCCTGCTCCTGCAGAACCTTGCGGTACTTGGCGATGCGTTCAATGTAATCTGGATTGCCACTCAGCTGGGCGGTAATCTCAATGGCGTTAAGGGCATCTGCACCAATGTCATGGGCCAGGGGAATATACCCATCACCCAGCTCGGTTGCCTTAACAATCAGTTCATGTGCTTTCAGCAGGTCCTCAGCATTCTGGGGCTTATAGTAGTAGCGGCTGATCTCATTGCCGGTTTCCGGGTCTTTCATAACCGCTATATCCCGGTATTTGGGGTCTTCACACATATCATAATCAATGGCCATCAGGTCAGCACACACCCCCAGGTCCGGGTCTGTAGCCACATTCTCAATTTTCTTTCCCTTGTAATACACAATCCTTCCGTCATTCAAGCTTTCCTTATACTGCTCAGCTGTTATAAGTCCCATTATTATTCTCCTAAAAGGGTGCTACCGCTCCCAAAGTTAATATTATTCATTTAAACCAACTGTCCCCCTATTCTGCAATTGAAATGCCATTGGCTTATTAACTATAAAAACAAGATAATATGAAGGTTATCAATTCCTTCAGGCCAGTTTGCTAACAGCATGTTGATGTTAGAGTCAATATATTGATCAGTTTTCGTCGACTCCATACCCTTCCCGATCAATGTTATTATCTTCAAGCGGTAAATGGCGGGATGAGGCCTGCCCTCTCCTCTTGGCGTTGAAGTTGCAGTTTAATCCCATCAATCAAAGGAGGGCAGTAAATGGAACCAGAACAAATCCAGATCGGGCCGGTCTCCCTGATACCCGGTAACAAAGGGGCGAAATTCCCGTACTGCAACTCATTATATGTAGAAACGGCAGGACTGATTATCGATCCCTCCAGCAACCGGAAGGTTCTGGAAACTCTGTACAGGGAGCAGAAAATTCAAACCGTCTGCCTTACTCATTGGCACGAGGACCATATCCGGTTTTTCCATCTGCTTGATGACTGCGGATTCTGGATGTCGGAAGCAGATTCCGTCCCTTTGAGCAATCCCCGGGATTTTATCAAATGGTATGGCTTCGGGGGGCCAGGTTTTGCAGATCTCCGTCGAACCCTCGAGGCGAGAATGGCATCGGAGATTCATTTCAAACCCCGGATTCCGGACAGATTACTGGCAGACGGTGACATCATCGACCTGGGGTCCGTTTCAATGGAAGTGATCGCCACCCCCGGTCACAGCCCGGGACATCTGTCATTTTTCTTTCGTGAGCCCTCAATTCTATTTTTGGGGGACTACAGCCTGGATGCCTTCGGTCCATGGACAGGGGATCCGTTTGCTGATATTGACCAGTGTATCGCATCCATTAACCGCCTGCGGCAGGTTCCTGCGGATATTTTGATAGCGGGACATCGTCCCCAGCCCATCACATCCGATGCTGACAAACGCTGGGAGAGGTACCTGCACACCATTACGATCAGGGAGGAGGAGATACTCGATTTTCTGGGTGAACCCCGAACCCTGGACGAGATAATTGATCAATGGATTATCCTTAAAATTCCCAAGCAGCCCATCGCCTATTTCAGGCTTGGTGAAAAAGCGCATATTGAAAAACATCTGGCGCGACTGATCAGGCACGAGGCGGTCAGACTTGAAGAGGGGTGTTATCATAGGGTCAGGTAGCGGATGACCCCCCTGAACCCGTTTCAACCTTCAATCACCAGCGATTCGTATGAGCTGGTTTAACCTTCAGTGATAATACATGATGCAGAATATTGTCGATTTTGGCCCGATCCGATTCATTCGCGGCCTGAAGAACGGCCGTTATCCTTTTTGTAATTCGATCTTTATAAAGCCCGCCGGGGTCCTGATCGACCCGTCCAGCGACAGGAAGCTCCTGAAAGAGATGAAAGCGGATGTGACCTCTGTCTGGTTGTCGCACTGGCATGAAGACCACATTATGCATCTGGACCTGTTCGAGGATAAGACGCTTTGTATGCATGAACTTGACGCTCCGCCGATAGAGAGTCTGGATACCTTTATTGACTGGTATGGTGCCGAGATTCATAATGAACCTCTCTTGAAAACCCGATGGGAGGAGCTGCTGGTGAAGGAGTTCCATTACCAGCCCCGAAAAATACAGCAGTTTCTTAGCGATGGACAGCGCATCAACTTCGATGGGCTGACCGTCGAAGTCATTCACACCCCCGGGCACAGCCCGGGTCATCTGTCATTTTTCTTCGTTGAACCCGAAATTCTGTTTGTCGGTGATTATGACCTGACACCCTTTGGTCCCTGGTACGGTGATCGACACTCAGACATTGATCAAATCATCCAATCCGTTCAGCGGTTGAGAGAATTTCCTGCCAAATGCCTGCTGACGAGTCATGAATTCGGCATTATTGAGACCCCTTCCCCCAAGGTCTGGGACGACTACCTGAAGGTCATCGACGAAAGAGAGGCAAAACTGCTGACCTTCCTGGAAAAGCCCAGGACCATTGAAGAAATCGGTGCCGCCTGGATAGTATACGGCAAACCCAAAGAGCCCATCGATGAATTCATCCTGATGGAACAGATCAGCATGAAAAAACACGCTGAACGGCTGATTCGACGGGGAACGGTTACGGTTGTCGATAGTCGCTACGTCATCGCCTGAGGTTGTTATGTGGCAGCAATATATTGATCAGCACCATCAATATATTGCTGCCTTGGCCAACCACGTTTCTGATATTTTTTCAACATACTGATTTATCGAACTTTTCCATACATTCTTGGCGGTATGGAACATGCAGATAAACCTGGATATCAAATAATTCAAATCACCAAGATCCCACTCAAACAAATCATTAACTATTCGACTGGAGGAAGACATATGGAATTCATCGATTACAAAAATGTACATGAGATGATCAAAGAGGTTGTTGACAAGTACGGAGATGCAACAGCCTACCGATGGTTTGTGGATGATCAAGGGAACATGGAAGGTATCAACTGGAACGACTACTACAAAAAGACCAGACAATTTTCCAAGGGTCTTCTGGCACTGGGTGTCGAGAAAAACGACAAGGTCAACATTATCTGTGCCCCCTGCTTTAACTGGGTTTTGAGCGATATCAGTATCATATTCTCAGGCGGCTGCACGGTGGGGATTTATCGGTCTAATCTGGCCAAAGACTGCCAGTACATCATCGACCACTCTGATGCGGTCGTTATTTTTGTGGAAAACGACGAACAGCTGCAAAAGATTACCAGTATTAAGAGCGAGATACCAAAAATCCGGAAAGTGGTATTGTTTGAGGGCAAAGCCCCGGACGACGACTGGGTGATCGGATTCGATGAGTTCATGAAGCTGGGAGATACGATCACAGATGAGCAGCTCGATAAACGCATAGCCGAGATCGGACCGGAAGATCCGGCAACCATCGTCTATACATCTGGGACCACCGGCGTACCCAAGGGCGCCGTTATCACACAGGACAACCTGACCTTCAACTCTCAATCGGTGAAAGGCTCGATTAATACGCTACCGGGTGACGACACCATTATCTTTCTGCCGCTGGCCCATATCTTCGCAAGGGTGACTGCCTATGCCGCTGCCATCAACGGCGGAACGGTGAATTTCGCCCGCAGCGTCGATACGGTTGTCGAAGACATCGGTTACATCCGCCCCCACTGGATGCCGAGTGTTCCCCGGATCTATGAGAAAATCTACTCCAAGGTTGTCAGCGGCGCCGAGGCTAAAGGCGGGGTTATCCTGAAACTGTTTAACTGGGCCTGCAGGGTTGGTGATGAGGTGAGTGACTGCCTGCTGGAGAAACGGCCAATCCCGTTCGGAACAAAATTTCAGTACGCAATCGCGACCAAACTGGTTTTCAGCAAATTGCAGAATATTCTGGGCGGAAATATCCGCTGGATGCTCAGTGGTGCCGCACCGCTCAACGAATCCATCGCCAAGTTCTTTCATGCAGCAGGCATTTTGATCCTGGAAGGCATCGGCATGACCGAAAATACCTCGTTCAGCCACACAACCCGTTTAGAAAACTTCCGTTTTGGCTGGGTGGGCCTGCCGGGTCCCGGGATCGAATGCAAGCTCGGTGATGATGATGAGATTATGATCAAGGGTCGAAACGTGATGAAGGAGTACTACAAAATGCCCGAACAGACCAAGGCCACCTTTACCGATGACGGCTGGCTGCTGACCGGCGATCTGGGTGAAATAGATCCCACCGGTTACCTGAAGGTGACCGGCCGCAAGAAAGAGCTGATCATCACTGCCGGTGGTAAAAACGTAGCCCCGGCTTACCTTGAAGGGGTAATCGGCACATCTACCTTTATCGGTCAGATCATGGTGGTGGGTGACCGCAAAAAATATCTGACGGCACTGGTGACCCTCGATCCGCTGACGGTCGCTGATTACGCAGAAAAAAACAATATCAGCTATCAGAACTTTGACGAGCTGATCACGAATCCGGCAATCGTAGAGTTGATCGAAAAAGAAGTTGAAGAAAAGAACGGGAATTTTGCCTCCTTTGAGACCATCAAAAAGGTAGCCATCGTTCCAGAATTCACCATCGAGAATGAGATGGTTACACCCACGATGAAGCTCAAGAAAAATATCATCTCGGATCAGTATCAAAAAGAAATTGAAGCTCTGTATCCAAGTGAATAACATCTGACGGACCGGACTGGCGATCAATAGATTGCCGGTCCATCATCCACAAGCCGAATCAACAATCTCCCCCTTTCAGACACTCTATACCGCTTATTCTTCTCCGTGTGCTCCGTGCCTCTGTGGTGCGCGTCAGCAGTCTCATCGACTTGATAGAGCAGGCTCGCAACAGAAGTTAAAATAAAAGAACTTGTTTCTATTCCTCACATTAATCGAGTCGAGGGGGCAGATTGATGCCCTTCTGTCCCGCCCTACTCGACCGATTCCAGGTCCTTCAATTCCGTAATCGTTGGATTTTCGCCACAAATGGGACATTCCTTGTTGCGGTTAAGCTTGATTTTTTGAAAATCCATATTGGCGGCATTGAAACTCAGGATGGTATCCGTCAGCAACTCTCCCATTCCGGTCACGAATTTCAACGCCTCCGTCGCCTGGATGGTGCCCAGCATCCCCGCAGCTGAACCCAGTACGCCGGCTTCGGATGCTGACATGACGGCTCCCTTTGGTGGTGGCTCATCGAAAATACACCGAAAACAGGCAGTTTTCCCCGGGAGCACCGTAACTGTCTGGCCGTGGGTACGAATCACCCCACCATGAGAGAAGGGAATGCCCTCCATCAGGCAGGCGTCGTTGATCAGGTACTTAGATTTGAAATTATCCGTGGCGCTGATCACAAAATCATAGTCCCTGATGATGCTGCGGATGTTGCTGGCATTCACCGACAGCTGATACGTCTTCACCTTGACAGAAGGGTTCAGTGCCAGCAGCTTTTCGGCGGCTGAATCCACCTTCGGCCGATCAATATCGGGAGTTGAGTGAAGGATCTGCCGCTGCAGGTTGGACAGGTCCACCGTATCGTTGTCCACAAGCCCCAGGTTGCCCACACCGGCAGCAGCCAGGTAGAAGGCAACAGGCGACCCCAGTCCGCCGACACCGATCACCAACATACGGGATGCCACGATCTTTTTCTGCCCTTCTATTCCAATGTCGGGCATGATAATCTGCCGTCCGTACCGTTCCTGCTCCATTTCCGTTAATGCTGTCATAGTTCCCATCCTGTATCTGTTGATCAATCGGCCCGAAGGCGTCTGTCCCTGGTGTCCCGGGAATCTGTTTTAAGGCAGACCCGTTGACAGAAGAAAGCATTTCACTCAATCTTGAATGATAGAATGTCAATTGCAAGCTGTAAAGCTCGCTGAACGATATAAACGCAACAATGGATACCCATGGGAGACTCGATACTGACGCATCAGCAGATTAGTCATCAACTCTGTGGAACACCTCAGGAAACCGCAAATGGAACCAGCCGCGTGACACTGACCACGATCCAGGAGATGGCGGTGGACGGATTCAACCTCGTTCATGGGGGGTTTGTTTTTGGCCTGGCCGACCATGCTGCCATGATTGCCGTCAATCACCCCAACGTGGTTCTCGGTGGAGCAGAGGTCAGGTTTCAAAAACCGGTTCGTGTCGGGGAAACCCTGGTTGCCGAGGCAACTGCAGAAGCTGGAGAGGGGAAAAGACGACCGGTCCAGGTGTCTGTCCGGCGTGAAGGGGAGATGGTGTTTGACGGGACCTTTACCTGTTTCGTGCTGGATCAGCATGTCCTGGAAACGTAAAGGTCCGTCGGAGATCGGGGGGCTACTCCTTTAATTTACTGGTCGATAATGGTGAATTCTATGCTGTGCTTATTGGTCTGCGTATCATCAATATCTTCCTGGGCCTGCTCAACGTAACTGTTCACCTGTTCTATCAGGGCTTCAATAGTCTGACCTACTTCAGCATCAGCCCCCGTTCTGTTTTTCTGTTTCTGCCCGGCCTCTGATTTTTTCGGTTCATCAACGAACGGAACCTGTTCAAAGGATTCCGCACTGTCTGAATCGATAATTCTCTGCCGCATTTCCGGTGTCACCGTGACCGGGCGGAAAGGTTGTCGATTCCCGGGGATCGTGGACACCTGATCGGACTTAACCTCTATTTCTATATCCGGTGTTAGCCTGCTGGCTATGCTTGCAATACCGGACAGGGTCATCATGTCGGTTCTGCGGTTCATTACCCCCACGACGATCTTGGTCCCCTTAACTCCGATAACGGCGTTCACAGTTCGCAGTCTGAACCGTGCTTTTGTTCTACGGGCGAGCTTTCCGGGTTTTTTAATCTCAAATTGTCCCTTACCTGCCAACATGGACAGATGAGTCTCTTCTGATGTGACATTGTCAACCATCATGAAGGTGTTTGGAAAAAGCTCAACCAGATCACCCTTTGATGCCATCTGAATCTTTGCCCGGGTTCCGGAACCCGTCTGTACCTCATCTCTGTTTTCAACCGGAATACGCACCCCCGGATCCGAATAGATGGTATCGATATTATTCCGCCGCAACTTGAGTGTCCCTGTCTTCATTGTCAATATTCCAACCGGTTCTGCAAAAATGACCGCTGAATAGAGCAACGCCAAGGACAGACTAAAAATCAGCTTTACGGTTTTCATCATGAATTCTCCTACTTTCAGGACTATCAAATATTCAAAACGGTTCCGGGTTAAAATACATATGCCAGTGCAAGCGTGATAACAGATGCCGCATATTCAGCCGTGCTGACGTTGGAGGTCTGGTTTTTTGATTTCAACGTCAGGGAGAGCTGAGAGTTGGGTAAAAAAGGCAATTTATAGTCAACCTTTGCGGTGACCGTGGCTGTTTTATCTTCCTGTTTGATACCGGATGCGTTTTCATTGGCCCGGGTCTTCTGCTTGTAATCAAGCCCCAGTCCCGGCACAAACATGCCAACGGGATAATTGGCCCTGGCTCCGATTTTGGCGGTTGAGCTGTCGACATAATCTCCCATGGCGTCATTGATACTGAGTCCGATCCTGGCATTCCCCTTGATTCCTGAACGTTTAAACCCGAGGCCGGCCTCCAGTCCGGCATCCCTCGCATCCGCATCATCATTTTCTGATGTGACCTCCTCCGTGGAGTCCCGCAATTTCAGTTCGAACTTCAGGTTCCAGGAGAGGTCTGCTGAGAGTTTCTGTCTTAGTCCTGCGGACAGAAACACTTCGACCATCGATTCATCTTCGCCGAGCAGTGGGTTTTCGTTATTGGTGCGAATATCATTTAAGCCTACACCGGCACTGACATCGCCCATCTCTGTTTTATTCTGAATCCATTGCACGAACACCTGGGTATAGGATATTTCATGTGATGAAAAATCGCTCTCTGAAAACCGTTCCCTTAGTATGATTCCCCTCAGTCGCAGCTTCGCCCGCCGGCTCATTTTCAAGTCATACTGCGGGACAACGATCAGCGACAGCTTGGTGCCACTCTGCTCATCCTCCGACGCGGTTGCCACATTATCCAGGCTGGATACGCCGGCAATACCGACCAGTTGAAAGGCTTTTCCTCCTGCAACCGGTTCTTTTCCCAGATTGATCGTAAACCGCTTTTCGCGCTCTCCTTTTTCAGTTGCCACAACCACCTTGAATTCGTTACTCCCCTGAGTCAGCTGGTATGGAAACTCAATGTTTGCAACAGAGTCGCCAGAACCTGATACCCGGTCCCCATTAACGGTAATTTCCTGAATCTTGAAAAAAGACGTCACGCCGATTTTAAGTACCCCGCCGGACAGGGTTTCATGACTGACCGGTCCATGAGACTGGCTAAAAATGATAATATTCGGATCATTGTCTGCAGCTTCAATCAGACCGGTAAGCCCGGCAGACATGAACAGGATCATCAACAGATATTTAAGCGATTTCAAGTTTCCCCCCGTCACTACTGTGGTCTTTGTTAGAATAAATCGAAAACCGGATTGAGCACTACAGGCCCGGGCCTGCGTTTTTTCAGACAGATAATATAACAATCAGGATATTAAGAGACTGGTGTAATTTGTTTTTCCAGAATAATATCAATTTGTCAATTAATATCACCATCGAGAACGATCTACATCGAAACCAGTAAAAAAATACCGGAAGGGTCTGACAGGAAGGGAGCAAAAGGGGGGCAGGTACTACAGAAACCGTGTTCTATCCGTTTCGGCCTGCCTGCTCCTCTTTGAAGGCGAAAATTCTTTCAATCTTCTCTGCAAGAATCTTCGCATCATATGGTTTTGTCATGTAGTTGCTGATCCCGGCTTTCATTGCCTCCATCAGGTTTTCCTGGTTATCTTCTCCGGTTACCAGCAGGAAGGGGATCTTCTCGAGGGATTTCTCTTGCCGCATGGCTTTCAGCAGGTCAACACCTGACATATTCGGCATATTCCAGTCAGCCACCACAAGATCATAGGTTGATTTTTTCAGTTCATCCAGGGCCGTTGTTCCGTCATCCGCCACAGAGACCTGTTTAAATCCGAGGTTTTGAAATGTTTTTTTGGCAGCCATCCGTATGCCCACCGAATCGTCCACGACTAAAATTCTAATATCTTTATTGACAGTCATTCCTGGTACGTTGCAGAAGTTGTTACAGAGATAAAAGGTGGTTGCCTGCAGGCAGATTTTGAGATGATAGCGATTTATCATCCCTTAATATCCTCAAATCATCTCATTTCCACGAGGATTTATCAACCATTTAACAGCACTACCCTTGATCTGTTGCCTTTTCAATTCTGTCTGCCGGCTTCTCTCACCCTGTCACAGTGCTGATGGACTGGATGATGTCAGTATAGGCTGATTCTGCCAGCTCTGCCATCTCCTCGTCCGTTCGATCCTGAATGGGGTGTGGCACATATATAGCGGCCGGTTCAAATCCTGCAGACACCGATTGCGCTCGGGCCGCGTCAATAAATTCATCCGAAGCGATAAAGGCTGCCGGTATATTGCGATTTTCCAGCTCCATGATATCATGCACACTGCATGATGTGCAGGAGCCTCAATCGGCCAATGCTTCAACCACCAGATCCACCTCCACCGACATCTGCTGGAGCAGCTCAAGTGGCGCAACCCTGGCGAAGGTTGGCTTTTTGTAGTGGCGAACCGATATCCCGTCGGCAGTCATCAACTCACCAAGACGTGCCAGAAAAACCTCACCCCGTGCTTTCGAAATGTCCAGCAGTCCCACCGTCTTGCCGACCAGACTGTCCGGACGCGGCAGGCGCTCCCTTTCAACCGGTGCAAGTTCAGCTGTCGGGTCCATCAAAACGTTATTCAATTTCATTGGTTTATCTCCCTGGTCACAATCTGGCTGCCCATCGAGCCACTGGCAATCCAGCCGCTGATGATGGCAGAAAATTTTCCGGCCTTCCCCCCTGCATGGATAATCATCAGACCGTTCTCTTTGAATTTGGGTATGGCCGGGTTGTCGGCAAACGCTTCGGGCAACCCCTCTGCAATGCCGTCCACACCACGTACCAATTCGCTGCCGGGGCGCTGCAGCAGGTTGTGAAGTTCCGCCAGCAGCTTCTGCTTCGTCCAGCCGGCTTCCCTGAATACCGCTGCATGCTCAGGTGAGATCACCAGAACCGCATCCGAAGCCATGCAGATTTTTGGGTGAGCCACTGACAACAGGCAGCTGGCTATGGTGCGGGCAAGGGACTCCGGGGTGCGGGACAGTTGATCAAATATTTCGTGAATGCCATGACCGGGAAACAGGGTCACCGTAGATGATTCCGGAGCATACCCATTTTGTTCCGCGAAGGATTCCCATGGAGAGCCCTCTTCATCCTCGGCGAAACAAAAGGTGTATTTTCCCGGGCTGCCCAATGTCGATCGATCGACACCACCGGGTTCGCCTCCGCCTACGTTACGAATAACCAGCTGCAATGCCCGACCGATGGTTGCATTGGCCCGATTCCCCTGCCCCAGTGCATTGATTCCCGAATTCATGCGGATCGCCTGCCGGATCGGGCCATTCACAATCACCACCGGTGCCGAGAAATAGGTCGTGGCCAGAAGACCCTGCATGCAGAATTCATCCAGGCAGGCGGCCTCAACGGCTGCAAGAACCACCGGCAAGTACTCCGGTTTGCATCCGGCCAGTACGGCATTAATCGCTACCTTTTCGACACTGCAGGGGACCTTATTGGGCGCAACAACAGCAACCACCTCATCGGGGGACCGGTTGGTGCCTTTCAACATAGCCAGAACCCGTTCCGGAGTTGGCGGAACCACGGGCAGGCCGTCTGTCCAGCCCTTTTCAAAACAGGTTTCCATCTCATCAGATATCTCAGCCACCTCAACACGCCGGGCCGCCAATCCGGAAATGCCAAACCGGGCCGCCAGCTCCCGCTGCATCCCCGGGTCCACATTCAACGCCCCGCAGCCCGGGCGATACTCCGGCAGCCCGCTTCCCAGAACTGATATTCCGGTCATTGCCTGCCACTCTTCCCGGTGCCAGCCAACCAGCCTGGCAACCTCGCTGCCTTCCAGAACCTTGATCAGGGTGGGAACCGTCTCTATATCCAGATCATATGAGATTTCCAGACTCTCATCGTACAGAACCGCTTCAAATTCAGCCGGAAAGGCAGGATCGTCCTGACTGTAGATCGTCATCTGCAACCCTGCCGCTGACATCTCGTGAATTATCGGCTCTATCAACTCACAGGTGGGACAGGCCTTCTTCACAATCAATAAAAACCCTTCAGGTAGTTGCTCCATCGTATCATCCGCTTGCTATGGTTAAAAGATTCCTGCATTCAACAGCTGGTCACTCGGTTAAGGGTCGGCTCAAAAATTACTTGCCATTGTGTCGGCAAAATGTCCGGTCTTTATAGGACTTTTGTGGACAGCTTATGCCAAGTTATTTTTGTACGATCCCTAACCATCCTATCATCAAATCCGGCTGTTGTTCAAGAGCTGAAGACCAGGCTTTGAGAAAACGCCACGCAGGCAGCAGACATAAGCACCACCCCGATCAGGTAGTTGAGTTTTTTGAGCGACAGAGAATACGCTATACGCGCGCCCAGGATCGTACCGATCATGGAGATGAAAACAAGGAGCAGAATCAAAATGACCTTCGGGCGATCCAGGCTGCTATCGACTGGAAGCTGGAAAAAAATACCCGTTGCAGCAACAATAGTTGTCACCAGGGTGATCAGCATAGCGGTCCCGGTTGCTTTCAGCGTTGGGAAGGAAGAGCAGAACATCAGCAAAACTGCATACATCAACCCCCCACCGATACCAACTAGGCCACTCTGTGTGGCCACAAACATCAGACCAGGGTAGATCAACAGGGGCCGGATCCCCCCCTTTTTTGCAAGTGTGACAACCTTGTTTTCGGGAAGGTCCCCAACCGCCCCATCTGCCATGGCAGCTTCCAGCTTTCCCTGTTTATACCCTTTGCGCAAAAAAGCCAGCGCAAAAAACAGGGTGCCAACACTGGAGGGATTTTTAAAAAGGCTCTCATGTCCGGGAATGAAGGTTGTCCCCAGAGAGACCCCGATCACCACAAATATCGATGCAAACAGGGACAGCTTCAACCCCAACTTTACATCAATCTGCCGGTTCTGGCTGGCAAAAACAGTCATGATCAGCGCGTTGCCACAATCAACCAGGAGACTGATCATTATGGTGTAGTATAGATTAAAACCAAACACAACAAACAGAACCGGCAGCAGCAGCATCCAGGCCGTAGCCCCAATAGCACTGGCACCGATCCCGATCACAAATGCAAGCGGTATCAGGATGATCAGCAGTATGACGGACATGACAGGTTATGATGACAGGGTATTTCAATAAGCTTCCAGAAGAGAAGACACTAAAAACGTCTTGAAGTATTCAGGTTGTCTGGAAAACTGTCAATGACACCCGCTGCTAAATCGGTCACTGCACCACAGTCATCCGGATAAGGCATCAGCATGAATTGACGATGACAGGTGGATGCATTACGTTATAGGAACGGCTGACAGGCGTTGCTGAAAGAGGGCTTGAAGGCGAAAACCCAACTAAAAACACATTTTTCACCAATGGACGCCACTTTAGACGCTTTTTTGACATTCAGGGTCAAACGCCTGGAAGAGATCTCTCTGGAAATCTCAGAAAATCCGCGATCCAACATGGTGCCCAAGATCTGCAAGGCTGTCACGGCGTTTTGCGTTAGCCGTCCCGACACCCCATTTTTTAACAAGGCAGAGGGAACCAAACTGATCAGGAAAGACCTGAAGTACTTCTTTCCAGCGGCATTCGGGTTTGATATCCGCCCCTATACGACCGGGTCCAATCTAGATTTCAACAGGGACACGTTCCTGTCAGACCAGGAGATGATAAAAGGGCAAGCCGGCATCCTGAAATCTCTGTCACGGCTGCTGATAATGGTCATCACCTACGACCTGCTGACAGTCGATATCGAAGGAACCCTGGACGTCGAAACTGAGATCATCAACAAGGCCAACCAACAGAACGCCGAGTTCTTATCCCTGTTCACAGACTATCTGGCCAGGATTCTGGATATTCCACCCCACGCCCAGAAATTACTTCTGTCCAGGGGAAATATTAGCCGGAAAAACCGGTCCAATTTAACCAGGGACAATCATGCCACCGTCCTGAGCTGGATCGAAGCCGGTACCATACCCCTGAACGTCCACGAACTGGACAAGCTTTTCGAGTCCATCTGCCGTAGCCGAACCGGAGAATTTCCCTTCCCATCCCTGTCACTGGACAGCAACAACCGGGTGGCCATCGATCTGCCAAAATTACTGAAGAACCCGGTGCCGGACAAACTACTGCTCCAGACCATCCGCTTTCGTTACCATCTGACCTCTTATTTATATGCAGCCTCGTACTACCGCCAACCGCGAGAAAAGCGTGATCTTCTCTTCAACAAAGTGACAAGGACCCTCCAGGATCTTCCGGATTTGCCTAAAGAGCGCATCGATGAACTGGCCGAGTTTCTGATCGGGGATGGATCCGGAAAGCTTCACCGCAAGATGGGCTTTCACTTCGACCCGCTTCCGGAGACGGGTCCTATTCATTGGAAGACATGGGAGCGGGAATCCGTTTTTCTTGGGAAGAAGCCAAAGAACCCAAAGCTTTCACCAGAACACATCAAGCTGCCAAAGGATATCAAGACCATCCCTAAAAAACCGGTCTGCATCATGCTGGACGTATCAGCATCCATGTCCGACTGCCTGGATATCGCCATCAAAACACTGGGGATGCTGTTTACAAAACTTAAAGGGCACCCTATCAGTATCGTGCTGTTCTCATCCTGCGCCGGCGTCCTGAACCAGGGCATTCCAGTGATCAGCCGGGGGCTGCCGTTACATCAGGAAATCCCCTGGCTTCCCAAAATGGTAGATGCCACGCGGAAGGGGCTATTCCTGGGGGGAACCACCTCTATCGGCAATGGTATTCTTCAAGGCAAAGCGGTCGCCCTCGGCATCGCCACAAAGATGAAACCATATAAACAATGGGTTAAGGCCAATTCCATCTCATGCCATTGCATACTGATTTCAGATAACCTTCACAATACACCGCGCGACATCACCGAAATAGATCGTGCGGGAAATTACAATGTCGACAATCCTGAAAATGTCATTGATCATGCCATTCGTTCCGGTTGCAGCATTCACAACCTGATCTGTTGTTCACCAACCAGCGGTATTGACCGCGTGATATACAAACTGCAGGTCATCCGCTATATCGAATTCCTGGTCAGCGACTATTTCAAACTCGACGGCCCGGGGATGCCCGCGGCCAGATCGATTGAAAAAGACCTGGTACTGACAGTGCTGAGCAACAAGCCTAAAACCATCCTGTTCCAGTACCGAAACGACGTCGATAGTTTTACCCTGGTCAATACCTGGGCCAAATCACCAGCCCAGGACCAGCTGATGCACTCCATCGCCGGCTTTGTGGTATACCTGAGAAAGAAGCTCCATGAGAACAATAAAGTGTTTGATGCCATCGATTTCATTGGTCGCGAATTTGATATTTCACCTCAACAGATCCTGGAAAACACCATCAACATGGACAAGGTCTACCGGATCTATGAATTGATTCATAAAGACAGCGAAGTTGTGCTCGAAGACATGGACCTCAGCCTCATCGATGCCAGTCCACTACAGATATTCAACATCAGCCACTGCATTGCGGAAACCCAGCGCCGGATCATCCCCTTCTCCACAACACCGGTTATCATTAAAATGGAAAAGGAACTGGACCGGCGAAAGAGCTACGATAACGAGCTGTACTTCGGCCTCAAAAACCTGGAACGGATGGACAGTGGAGCCGAAATAATCGTGAAACAGATAGAGTCCATGGCCTGATACGGAACCAAAGACACTATTTACAGAAATGGCGATATCAGATAAGAGAAGTTAAGACAGTTTTTTCGTGATTTTGCCGCTACTTTGTAAAAAAATCTGAACGACAACCACCATTCAGGAGAACAACAATATGACACTGAAACCATGGCCGACACCCCATTGGCCGGAAGGAGTTCCACGAGAAGTCAGTGGCTTCGAAAAACCGGTATTTTCCCTGCTGGATGAAACTGCTAAAAATTTCCCTAATAATGTCTATACTATTTTCAATGGTGGAAAACGAACCTTTGCCCAGGTCAAAGACACCGCTGACAGGATCGCCAATTTTCTGGCGTCCAAAGGAATCAAAAAAGGGGATCGGGTCGCTATTTTTCTGCCCAATCTTCCCCAGTATCCGGCCATCTATTTCGGGATACTCAAGGCAGGGGCCGTCTGTGTCACCTGTAACCCAATGTATACCGCCGACGAACTGAAATACCAGCTGAATGACGCCGGAGCCAAAGCCGTGTTTGTCATGGACCATCCGGAATTTTACGCGACCAGTGTCAAGGCCATTAAAAACACCGATATCGAAACCGTTGTTATCTGCAACATCAAATCATACCTGCCCGGCCTTCAGGCTTTTCTGGGCGGCCTGCTGGGGAAGATTCCCAAGGCGGACAATCATGAACCGGGACATTTAATGTTTGACGATATCGTCGCAGCCGCTAAACCAGAGCCGCCTGACGTTCAGATCGACCCTGGCGAAGACCTGGCCCTGATTATTTACACCGGTGGTACCACCGGCGTTCCCAAGGGAGCCGCCCTGAAACACTCAAGCTTTGTCCACAATGTAGAAGCGGTTGCCCAATGGATGAGCTTCCCTCATGAGCCAGGTGCCCCTGCAGAATCACTCAGGGGAGGCGGGTTCCATTGTTTCCTCGGTGTACTGCCCTGGTACCACAGTTTTGGTATGACAGTGGTGATGCTGGCATCCTGTGCCTCAGCCAGTCGGCTGATCTGTATTCCGGATCCGCGTGCCGGCGACCCCCCGTTTACCGGAGTACTTGAAGCGGTCCAGAAATACAAGGCGACGCTGGTCATCGCTGTCCCCACCATCTACGTGGCCTTCACCAATCATCCCCTGCTGGATAAATATGACCTGACCTCGATGCTGGCTTGTGGTTCCGGTGGTGCGCCGATGCCTGTTGAAGCGGCTAAGAAATTCGAAGAGAAAACCGGCGCTATCATCTTCGAAGGATACGGCCTCAGCGAAACCGCGCCCATCGCCAGCCTTAATCCCACCAGCCTCGAAAAGCGGAAGATGGGATCCATCGGCTTTCCCATCCCCAATACAGACATTAAAATTGTTGACCAGGACACCGGACTCAAAGAACTGCCACAGGGAGAAGATGGAGAAATTGCCATTTGCGGTCCCCAGGTCATGGTTGGTTACTGGAATCGCCCCGATGCCAATGAAGAGGTATTCCGGGAAATTGACGGTAGACGCTTTTTTCTGACCGGTGATATCGGTAATATCGATGAGGAAGGTTATATTACCATTACCGATCGCAAAAAGGACCTGATCCTGGTCGGAGGCTTCAACTGCTACCCCAGAGAAGTGGAAGAGGTACTCTACGGCCATGAGTCAGTTGAAAACGCTGCTGTTGTCGGCATACCGGATTCAAAAAGTGGAGAATCGGTCAAGGCTTTCGTACAACTGGTACAAGGAAAGTCCGCTACTGAGAAGGAGCTGCTGGATTACTGTAAAGAAAGACTTGCCGGGTATAAACGACCGCGTTCCATCGAGTTCCGCGAGGAGTTGCCTGTGTCAGTTGTTGGAAAAGTCCTGCGCCGTGTGTTACGCGATGAAGAGGCCAACAAATAACTGACCCCTGAACCACCGGGTTCGAGGAGTTCATCAAGTGGAGATGATCTTCCAGGTCCCGGTCGGAAACATTCTGCAGTGTTTATTTATTGTATCGCCCGGCCGTTCATGATAGAATCGGTCGGAAGCGAACCAAACGTAACAGAAAAATACGACGTGTTTGGCCAGACAACATCTGTTTGACTCATACAGAGATCCGATGCCCAAAACCCCTGAAGAAAAACGACTGACAGCGCAAATCAAGGACCTGCAGCAGCAGCTCACGTCCCAGGCTGAACTCGTTGATACACTGAAGGATCAGTTGGGGACCGAGGCGAAGTTCATGGAAATGGTGCTGGCATCCAACAGTATTATCACAAAGTTCGATGCCAATTTTAAATTTCTGTTCGTCAACCCTTACGCCCAGGAGTTTTTCGGCTTTTCAATGGAAGAACTGATCGGGAAAAACGCTGTCGGCACCATCATACCTTTCCAGGCAAGTTCAGGTGTCAATCTCCGTACAATGATCGCAGAGATGGTAAAAAATCCGGATGCCTTTGTCGAAAACGAAAATGAAAATGTCTGCAAAAACGGAGACCGGGTTTATGTCGCCTGGCGAAATAAGGTCCTTAGAGATGAGCAAGGCAACTTTAGCGGGCTGCTCTGTTTCGGTTACGACATCACCGATCGAAAACAGATAGAAAATGAGATACAGAACAATCAGCAAAAGCTCCAGGAAGCACATAAACTGGCCAAAATAGGAAGCTGGGAGTGGGACATCGACAAGGACCTGTTGACGGTCTCAGACCTGACGAAAACCATTTTTCAACTTGACTCAAACGATGGAATCCCTTCTGCGACACTGATGCAGAAAATCCATCCCGATGACACGCCCGCCATTTTTGAAAACAACCGGAAAGCGATCAAGACCGGGGAGACCCGGGCCATCGAATACAGAGTTCTTCTCAAAGACGGGGACGAAAAATGGCTGAGATCAGAGAATGCCCCCTACAGTCTGAAATTGGATGGATCACCAGGCATTGCCCGCGGCACGGTTCAGGATATCACTGCCCAGAAAAACTACGAAGCCGACCTCGAACAAGCAAAAGAAGCCGCAGAGGCTGCAACCGTTGCCAAAAGCGATTTCCTGGCCAATATGAGCCATGAAATCCGAACCCCCATGAACGGTGTCATAGGCATGATCGAAATGCTGCTTGATACCTCACTGAACCCTGAACAAAAAGACTATGCGGAGTCAGCCATTAGCAGCGCCAACTCCCTTCTCATGCTCATCAATGATATCCTCGATTTTTCAAAAATTGAGGCCGGCAAGCTGGATATTGAAACCATCGATTTCGACCTCAGGGTTACCCTGGAGGATTTGAGTGAGATTATCTCCATCAAGGCGGATCAAAAAGACCTTCGCTTCCTCCTCTTCATTGATAACCAGGTTCCCGTCAAAATAAAAGGAGACCCGGGTCGGCTGCGGCAGATTCTGATTAACCTCACAGGGAACGCTGTGAAGTTTACGGAGAAAGGGGAGGTCTCAATTCGTGTCACCCTTGATCAGGATAACGATAAGACGGTCATGCTCCGCTTCGAAGTCAGCGACACCGGAATCGGCGTCTCAAAAGAGCAGGCAGCAACCCTGTTTGAATCCTTTACCCAGGCGGACTCAACCATCAGCCGCAAGTACGGTGGCACTGGCCTTGGCCTCAGTATCTCCAAGAAATTGACAGCACTGATGGGTGGGGAGATCGGCCTGGAATCAACAGAAGGCAAGGGCACTACCTTCTGGTTCACCATCAATCTGGAAAAACAGGATGGGGTCGTCGACGAGAATTATAACCTGGAGGAACTCGGCAACCATAAAATCCTGGTGGCCGACAGCAGTAAATTGAGCAGGCAGGTGTTTTCCGAATACCTCACCTCCTGGGGATTGACCACTGAAACAGCTGAGACGGGAGAACAGGCACTGACATGCCTGATAGCAAACGCCGAAGAGGGAAATCCATTCGATCTGCTGATTCTGGAAAAAAAGCTGCCTGACATAGACGCCATATCCCTGGCCGAACAAATTGCCAACTCCCCAACCTTAAAAAACCTAGTCAGCGTTATCATTACCGCCTATGGAAAAAGAGGGGACGTCAATAAACTGAAACAGGCCGGATTCTCCGGTTTCCTGACAAAGCCCATTCGCAAACAGAACCTGCATGATATGCTGACCATTGTGCTGGCCCCAGACGTGAAGACCAGGGAAGCAGCAGACCGACCCTTTACCACGCGATATACCCTTGAAGAGCTCAGGCAGAGACAGGCCGCGCCCCTAGACGAACCTGCAAAAGCGAAAAAGGTGCCCACCCGGGCATCACCTCTGCGAATTCTGCTGGTTGAAGATAATATCATGAACCAGAAAGTCGTGACCAAAATGCTAGAAAAAATGGGGTATGTTATCTCCATCGCCAACCATGGCGGAGTAGCTGTTGAAACCTTTCAGGAGGGGATGTTTGATGCCATCCTGATGGATATGCAGATGCCGGTCATGGATGGTATCAAAGCCACTCAGGAGATTCGAAAACTTGAAACATCCGGCGGCCACATTCCCATTATTGCCTGTACTGCCCATGTTATGAAAGGCGACAAGGAGAAATGCATCGCCGCGGGGATGGACGACTACATTTCCAAGCCCATTAAAAAGAACGACCTGCTTGAAATCCTCGATCGACTCACTGATTAGCACAACGTCAGCCGGGCTGTTACAGCCTGGACTGAATCATCCCCGGAAGACCCGATGGGAACACATCAATCAATCTGTCAGGAAAAGAGACGGCAGTTCCGCCGCTTGTGGAGGGGCAGGCAGGATACGTAACCCTGCCTGATCAGGATGGGATGTCAGGGGGTCAGCCAATGGCAATTAGTGAATCCGATGTCTGTACCGCATCATCAACGTTCACAAAAATATCGGTGATTTTGCCACTCCAGGGAGCCTTGACCTCAGTCTCCATTTTCATCGCTTCCAAAATCAACAGTGTCTGGTGCTCTTCAACCGTGTCTCCGACCGCTGAATGGATTTTCAACACCTTACCCGGTAGCTGCGCCTTGACATGCTGCCCGCCACCCTCAGAGGATTCGCTTTTCGGCTGACTTGGCGCGGACGCCACCGGTACGGCAGTTGCCCGGGGTTGTGCCACCTGCTGCTGAACAGCCGTCACGACCGGAGCTGCCGTGACAGCACCCAGCTGACCACTGCCAACCGCGACGTTATAGGCTTTTCCGTTGACCGACACCGCGTAGATATTACTCTGGGTCGCCTGGTCCCGGTAGGCGGATGCCGATACCTTAATCGGGTCCTCCTTTTTCTCCTTTTTGCGAACGTGCTGCCTCGAATTACCCAATAGAAAATCCAACCCCTTGCTTTCACAACTGGCGACAATGAAGATATTCTCATCAGTGGCCGGCAGGTTGTTGTCCTCAAGAATCTTGGTCGCCTTCGGCGTTCCCGGCTCAAGAAGGTCCAGGGGATCACCTGTAAAGACCTCTTTCCCCAGTTGCTCCGAAGCCAGCTTGACAATCTCAGGATCCGGCGGCACCGGTGTTTTCCCAAAATAACCCAGCACCATCTGCCCATAGGCCGGGTTGATCTTCTTCCACTTGCCCATGGTCACATTGAGGTAGGCCTGCTGAAAATAAAACTGGGAGACAGGTGTCACCGACGAACCAAAGCCACCCCGGCGAACCACTTCCGTCATCTCCTTGATCACCTTCGGATACAGGTGGAGGGTCTGTGTATCCCTCATCATCATGGTATTGGCCGTCAGAGCACCACCCGGCATGGGAGAGAGCACCACTTTCGGAGATACCATTTTCGCTTCCGGAGGAAAAAAATAATCCTCCATTGCCTCCTCAAAAACCTCTTCGGCAATCAGGATCTTGTCAATATCCACATCCAGCGTATAATCTGTGTCGTTCAACGTCTGCATCATGGACAGAATATCTGGCTGGCCTGTTCCGCCGCATACCGGGCTCTTGGACAGGTCAATGCCATCAGCACCCCCTTCAATAGCCGCCATATTCTGGGTTAGCCCAAATCCGACGGTATCATGGGTATGGAACCAGAGAACCGTATCTTCCGGACACATCTTACGGGCGCCGGCAAAGGTCTTGCGTATTTTTGTGGGATTGGCTGTTCCCGTTGCATCCTTAAAGCAAATCGAATCAAACGGAATATCCGAATCCAGAATCGCCTTCAACCGCTCCAGGTAGAACTCTGCTGTGTGAGCCCCGACACAACCCGGGGGCAACTCCATAACAGTAATGACAATCTGATGATGAAGCCCATGATTGGCAATGCATTCCCCCGAGTATTTCAGGTTCCGAATATCGTTCAAGGCATCGAAATTACGAATGGTTGTCATCCCGTGCTTCTTGAACATTTTGGCATGAAGATCAATGATGTCCCGTGGCTGCTGGCTGAGGGCAACGACGTTAATCCCACGGGCCAGGGTCTGCAGGTTGGCATCCGGACCTGTCGCTCCACGGAAGCGGTCCATCATGTCAAATGCAGACTCATTACAGTAAAAAAACAGGCTCTGAAAACGGGCGCCACCACCTGCCTCAAGATGAGTTATTCCAGCGTCAACAGTCGCTTCAATCGCAGGTAGAAAATCGTCCGTTAATACACGGGCACCAAAAACGGACTGAAAGCCGTCCCGAAAAGAGGTGTCCATGAATTTAATTACTTTCTTGCTCACTGAATCTCCTTGGATACGTTGCAGAAAAAGGTTCCTGCCGATCGTATCATTCTGTTTGCTGCTTACACAAAAAGCTCACATCTGAAAGCTCGGACAGCAAATGGGACCTGTCTTTTGCTCTTTATCCGTCTTTTTCAGAGGTAAAGCATGACGTTATTTACCACATAAATTCAAACTTTTTTGTTCTATTTCTCAAAATAGTCTACTTTTTTTATCTGAAAATGGCAGAACCCGTGATACCGCAAGAGAAGTGCCAACTTTTTTATAAATTTTTTACCAACTTGATAACAGTAACTTATACTAATTCAACCACCTTCAAGCCACCATTCCTAAAGATGATATTTATCATTCTTATGATATGTCTCAAAAATACAAAAACCACACCAAACACATCTTTTTTACCGATAATCCTTCAAATTGACAACTCCCCATGCTTTTTGTAGCGTAATACAGAAAATGCACTGGAACTTCAGAAAGCAACATCTGCCCTGACAGGCACAAACACTGTTGATCACCCCGGCGCTTCCTGCTTCGGCCCTCACATCCATTCCGGCATTCAACCGGTCTAATTGACTATTTTACAACAGGTTAACAAGCGATGACAACACAAACAGACATTCGATACCAAAAAGATTTTATTGTTTCCTGGTCCGAGTTACACAGAGACGCCCGGGCACTTGCCTGGCGACTGCTGGAAAGTGGTCCATGGAAAGGGGTAATCGCGATCACCCGCGGAGGCCTGGTACCTGCTGCCATCGTGGCCCGTGAGCTTGATGTGAGGCTCGTCGATACCATCTGTGTCACCACTTATGACGAACAATCACAGGGAGAGTCTGAAATTTTAAAGGGGTTTTCTGGTGAGGGAAAGGGAGAGGGGTATCTACTGATTGACGATCTGGTTGATACCGGAGCGACAGCCAAAATCGTTAAAGAACTGGTCCCGAACGCTCATTTTGCAACGGTTTACGCAAAGCCTGCCGGCAGACCACTGGTCGATACCTATATCACCGAAGTCAGCCAGGACACCTGGATTCGATTTCCGTGGGATATGGAAATGGGTTATTCAGAACCCATAGCTGTTCGTTAGCGTGGAGAGATTCCTGGCAACCATCTACGCAATGATCAACACATTTTGGGTTCGCTCTTTTTCTGTTTTTGGCTATAATTAAAACTAACAACCAGGCTATTCAAGGTACAACGATAAATAAATAAAGGCTGAGGGTTGGTCCATATCTGTGTGCTCCGTGCCTCTGTGGTGAGCGTATTTCATATTAACTATCAGGAAGAATAGCGGCGAACGTTTTGAATGTTAGACATTGAAGGTCGGTATGAAGAAATGGATCACCATCATATTACTGACTGTTTTTCTGTCCCTGGTCGGTGTGAAGGTTTACCAAAAGATACTGGAACAGGGGGGAGGTTATGTCGCCGGCAAAAGGGGAAAGCCAGTTGCGGTGGAGCTGGCCAAGGTCAAGCGCAAGACGATCAGGGACATTGGTGAATTTACCGGTTCCCTGAAACCCAGATCCCGGTTTCTATTGGCTGCCAAAATCCCCGGCCGCCTGCAGCGGCTGAAAGTCGATATTGGCGATAAGCTCACATACGGTCAGCTCGTCGCTGTTTTGGATGATCACGAATACCAGCAGCAACTGGAACAGGCCAGAGCCCTGCTCGAAGTGGCCAGGGCCAATTCCAGATCCGCCTTTCAGTCAGTAACGATCTCGACCAGAGAGTTAAGCCGGGTTAAATCACTGAGATCCAGTAATATCACTACAGTTTCAGAACTGGACACCGCCAGGGATTCCTTCACCTTGAAAAAGGTGGCCCATGAGGTGGCCAAAGCCCAACTCGCCGAAAAAAAGGCCTCTTTCAAACTGGCCCAGATCCGCTTATCCTATACCCGCATCCATGCCCAATGGCAAAACAAAAGGGCTCGCCTCATCGTCGGGGAACGATTTGTGGATGAAGGAACCCTGCTCAGCATCAATACCCCCATCGTTTCACTCATCGATATATCGTCACTGGTTGCTGTGATTCATGTCACAGAAAGAGACTACTATAAGCTAAAGGTTGGTCAGCCGGTCAACATCACAACAGAAGCCATCAGCAACCGGACCATGAAGGGGCAGATTACCCGCATCGCCCCGGTGATCAAAGAGTCTTCGAGGGAAGCTACCGTGGAAATTGAGGTCAGCAACCCCGGTGAAGTTTTAAAACCCGGTCTTTTTATCCGGGCGGAAATTGAATTTGCTGCGCATCGTAACGCTGTGGTCGTTCCACAAAGCGCACTTGTCACACGAAATGGTGTAACCGGGGTCTTCAGGGCGGACCTGGCAGAAAACAAGGCCCGGTTTATCAGGATTAAACAGGGTATCATCAACAACGGACTGGTTGAAGTGCTGGCCCCGAAGCTTTCCGGAGACGTCATCACCATTGGTCATCATCTGCTGGAAGAGGGGTCAAAAATACTGGTTCCGAATCAGAAGTCCAATAGTCGCCCCGGCAAAAACGGTACCCACGCTGTTAAAAAGAGACCACAGGGGTAGGAGATGAAACTTTCCCGATTCTCAGTTCAACGACCGGTTTTCACTGCCATGGTCATGATGATCGTTTTAATTCTGGGTGGCGTGTCCCTGAACCGGCTACCCATCGATCTGATGCCGAAAATCACCTATCCCACCCTGACCGTCCGCACAAACTATCCAAACGCAGGTCCTGAGAAAATCGAAGACCTGGTTACACGGCCGATTGAAGCCGCTGTCAGCGCTGTTCCAGGCGTGGAGGAGGTAATCTCGACTTCGCTGGATGGCAGCAGTATCGTCAGGATCTCATTCGACTGGGGGGTTGACCTGAACGAGGCCGCCAACGATATCCGAGACCGCCTGGAACGTATTCTGGATCAACTGCCCGAGGAGGCCAGTCGCCCAACCCTTTTCAAATTCGACCTGGCCCAGTTCCCCATTCTGATCCTGGGGGTGGTCAGCAATCTCGACCCGGTAGAGGTCCGGCGGGTTGTGGATGAGCAGGTAAAATACCGAATCGAACGGGTACCGGGGGTCGCCGCTATTGATGTCTGGGGCGGTCTGGAACAGGAGATCCATGTCAGGGTTGAGGCTGATAAAATAAAGGCTTTACGGCTCTCATTCAACGAAATCATCAGAAACATCAAGGCACAAAATGCCTCCATTCCCACGGGAACACTGAAGAAAGGCAATTATGACCTGGTAGTCAGCACTGCGGGTGAATACTCAAGTCTGGACGAACTTCGAAACACAGTGGTGGCGATTCGCAACGGTGTCACCATTCAACTGAAAGATATTGCAGAGGTGGAATCATCTCATAAAAAACTGTACCGAATTGTAAAAATCAATGGCATCCCCGGCATTCGGGTGGCAGTACGAAAACAATCCCTGGCTAACACCGTGGATGTTGCCAGCGCAGTGCTCTCCGAACTGAAAAAAATAAACCGGGATTTACCGCATCTAAATATCATCCCCCTGGTCGACACCTCGGATTATATTCAGCGTTCCATCACCAATGTGGCGAGGATAGCAGGTTATGGCGGAATATTTGCGATACTGGTGCTCCTGTTTTTTCTGGGCAGCTTTCGCAGCACCGCTATTATTTCAACGGCTATTCCCATTTCCATGATTGCAACATTCATGTTCATCTATTTTGCCGGTTTTACCATCAATATCATGAGCCTTGGAGGATTGGCCATCGGAGTGGGACTGATTGTCGATAACGCCATCGTGGTGCTGGAAAACATCTTTCGGCTGAGAAAAGCCGGTGTTCCAGCCATTAAAGCAGCTATCATCGGCAGTGAACAAGTAACCTCTGCTATCATTGCCAGCACATTAACCACCCTCGTGATTTTCCTGCCACTGCTGTTTGTCCGTGATATGGCAGGCATTATGTTTCGACAGCTGGCCCTTGTGATCAGTTTTGCCCTGCTGTCATCCCTGGTTGTGGCATTAATGCTGATCCCAATGCTGGCATCCAGGCTGATGGTCAAACCTGTGGTGGGTTCGAAGGAAAGACCCCACCCCGGCAAAACCATGATAATCCATCGTATCAGCACCTCCTTTTTTTCAAGCCTGGAAAACAGCTATACATCCCTCCTGATACTCTGCCTGAAACATCGAAAGATAACGATACTGTCAGTGATCGTCATTCTGCTGCTCAGTATGAGTCTGATACCGTTTATCGGCGTTGAGTACATGCCGTCAGCTGACGAAAGCGAGGTTCGGGTATATGCCACCATGGACGTCGGGACGCATCTGGATGTTCTCAGCGAGCGCTTTAAATCCATTGAGTCAGTTGTTCGTGAATCTGTACCTGAAACCAAAAATATGATTACCCGGTTGGGTTCAAGTCACTGGAGAGGGGGCGGCTCACACTCCGGCCGCATGCAGATTTCTCTGAAACCGGTTGCCGAGAGGAGTCGATCCAGTGACGAAGTGGCAAACGATCTGCGCAAAAAACTGGCAAACATACCCGGAGTCCAGATTCGTACCCGATCTGGCCAGGGACTATTCATCTTCCGTTTGGCCTTCAGCGGCGACGATGACAAAATCCAGATCGATATCCGGGGCTATGATATCAAAACCGCAGAAATGCTGTCGATTCGTGTCAAAGAGATGGTCGAAAAAGTGCCCGGTGTGACCGATGTTCGGTTGAGCCTGGAAGCCGGCAGACCAGAAGAAAACATCATCGTTGATCGTGAACGTGCAGCCGCCATGCGGCTGACAGTTTCAGATATTGCCAGCACCCTCCAGACCATATTGTCCGGAACATCCAGCGGTCAATATCGCGAGGGTGGCAAAGAGGTTGATATCATGGTCAAGGTCAAGAATGCGGATTCACTGGATATCAAAGAGCTGCTCGAGCTGACCGTTGTCAACGCCCTCGGAGAACCGATTGTACTGAAGAATGTCGTCACCGTTCAGCAGCGCAGAGCACCGGTTCAGATTCAGCGCAAAGATCAGGAGAGAGTGGTCACGTTGTCAATCAATACAACAGGCCGCGATATGGGCTCGGTACTTTCTGACATCCAGGAGAGTTTATCGAGACTTGTATTACCGCGTGATTTCAGCATTGTTTATACCGGAGACTATGAAGCTCAGCAGGAGGCCTTCCAGGAACTCCTGGTCAGTATACTGCTTGCCATTGTCCTGGTGTACATGGTTCTGGCCAGCCTCTACGAATCGGTGCGTGATCCGCTGGTGGTTCTGTTTTCGGTACCCCTGGCAATCGTTGGTGTCACATTGATGCTTTTCCTGACCGACACGACATTCAATGTTCAGTCCTATATCGGCTGCATCATGTTGGCGGGGATCGTGGTGAATAATGCCATCCTGCTGGTGGATCAGATAAACCTGATCCGATCGAGAACGACTGTCTCGGTGAACAAAGCGATTGTCATGGCAGGAAGACGGCGACTGCGCCCGATTCTAATGACAGCCTGCACAACCATTCTGGGCATGCTGCCCATGTCACTCGGCCTGTTTGAAGGTGGCGAAACCCAGGCCTCCCTTGCCAGAGCAGTGATTGGAGGACTGACAAGCTCAACATTGATCACCCTGGTTTTTGTTCCGGTTTTATACTCCCTTTTTGACATCTGGTTTCCCCGCAAAAAATTCAAACGACACTGATTCTACTGTTTTTCTCCATGAGGAGGTGTTATCCTTTACCCTATTTTAAAACCGCTTTTCCTTCTCAAGATTCAAATTAATTTGATCCATTATTAAAAATTTTGAATTATTGTCATAAATTTATTGACACCCCCCCAGGTTTTGTATTCAAATTAGAGTTAAAAAAGCGTCGAAATACTGGAACAAATGCCCAGTAAATCTATCAGTCAAGGCAATACAGCGGGAGTCGATCATTATGGGAAAATCACAGGTCACCAACCTGAAATGCCTGATTTGCGGTAAGACTTACGAGCCTGACCAGGTGGATTATGTCTGCCCTGATCATGGAAATGAGGGTATTCTGGATGTGCAGTATGATTATGACGCCATCAGCCAACAGATCAGCCGAGAGTCCCTGAAGCGAACCTTCGAGAATACCATCTGGCGTTACAAACCGATGCTGCCGGTTGATCCGGATTCGACGGTTCCCCCACTGGCTGTGGGTTGGACGCCGCTGTACAACGCCGTCAACCTGTCTCAAAAGCTGGGCCTGAAGCAGATCTGGGTCAAGGATGATGGTCGACAGCCCACCGCCTCCTTTAAGGATCGTGCCAGCGCCATCGCCATCGTCAAGGGGCAGGAGAAGGGGGCAAAAGTCATTACCACCGCCAGCACCGGCAATGCAGCAGCAGCCCTCAGCGGTTTATGCTCGGTCATGAACCAGAAGAATGTCATATTCGTCCCGGAAACAGCCCCGCAGGCAAAGGTAGCCCAACTGCTCGCCTTCGGTTCCACCGTCATGCTGGTCAAGGGATCCTATGATCGTGCGTTTGATCTTTGCATGCTGGCAGCAGCAGAGTATGGGTGGTACAATCGCAATACCGGTTATAATCCATACATGACAGAAGGCAAGAAAACAGCCGCTTTTGAAATCTGCGAGCAGCTGAACTGGGAAGTGCCGGACCGCATTTTTGTCAGCGTAGGTGACGGCTGCATCATCGGTGGCATTCATAAGGGATTGAAAGACCTGGTGGCCATGGGCTGGATAGAGCAGATCCCGAAATTGATCGGGGTCCAGGCAGAAGGCAGCAGTTTTCTCTATGAGGCCTGGAAGAACGATGAAGACGTCCTGACCAAGGCGCCAGTAAAAGCTGAAACCTTAGCGGACAGCATCAGCGCCGGATTGCCAAGAGACCGGTTGAAAGCCATGGCTGCTGTCAGAGAGACCGGAGGGGAATTTGTTCAGGTCTCTGATTCCGACATCCTGGACGCCATGATCGAGCTCTCCAGAGGGGTAGGTGTATTTGCAGAACCCGCCGGTGCCGCAGCCTATGCCGGTCTGTTTAAGGCCGTGAATGAAGGTCATGTGGGCGCAGACGAAACAGTTGTGGTCATCAACACCGGAAACGGGCTGAAAGACATCCCGGCAGCCATGTCTGCTGTGGAGCAATCCGGTACGCAACCTTTCCGGGTGGAACCCGAGTTGGAACCGTTGAAAAAGATCGTATCAACGTTTTTTTAACATTTTTTGTTAAAAAACGAACACGAGCGTTCTGGCACCAAAGAAAATTTGCATTATATATTAAAGTCAGTTACACCACATCGATTGCAAGGAGATAAAGATGATCGATTTAACCGTATACCCGGAAGTTTTGGAGAGGGCTATTGGTCGCGCCCGGGAAAAAAATATCATCGTCCCGACCTTCAAACAGCAGCGTGACCCCAGCCTGATACCCGATAAGGTCATAGACAAGCTGAGACCGGTTGGCCTCTGGGATATCGACCCGATCAATCTGTTTCGCATTACCTGGCACAACGAGCCGCAGGTAAGCGGTGGTGGTTTTGGGGGTGTCAATTTTATGGAGTTTCCAAAGGAGTTGACCGGGGTTGACGCGAGGATTATCGCTGTGGTGGGTAAGTGGTTTCCGACTGGCGCTCACAAGGTTGGTGCTGCGTTCGGTTGCCTGGTTCCTCGGCTGGTAACTGGCCAGTTTGATCCGACCACACAGAAATCGGTCTGGCCATCCACCGGAAACTATTGCCGGGGAGGTGCTTATGATGCCGCACTGCTGGCCTGCGATTCCATCGCCATCCTGCCCGAAGAGATGAGCAAGGAACGGTTTGAATGGTTGCAGGCAGTTGCCGGTGAGGTTATCCGCACGCCGGGCTCAGAAAGTAATGTTAAGGAGATTTTTGACAAGTGCTGGGAATTGCGCAACTCCGGACAGGATCTGTGTATCTTTAACCAGTTCGACGAACTTGGGAACTACCTCTGGCATCACCAGATCACTGGCCCTGCCATGGAGGATGTTCTGCAGAATGTTATGGGAGCCTCAGATCGTTTCAGGGGACTTGTGTCAGCCACCGGATCCGGTGGGACAATTGCTGCAGGCGACTACCTGAAAAGCCAGTATCCGACCAGCAAGATCGTAGCCAGTGAAGCACTGCAATGTCCGACCTTGCTGAACAATGGATTTGGCGCCCATCGCATCGAGGGCATTGGAGACAAGCATGTGCCCTGGATTCACAATGCCAAGAACACCGACTTCGTCGTGGCAGTCGATGACGAAATTCCCATGAGCCTGATCCGACTTTTCAACGAGCCAAACGGCCGCGACCTGCTCAAAGCCAAAGGGGTTGACCCGAACCTGGTGGATAGCCTGGACCTGGTCGGTATCTCCGGGGCATCCAACCTGGTCAGCGCCATCAAGTTTGCCAAATACTATGAAATGGGCAGCAACGATGTGGTGATGACGGTCCTGACAGATTCGATGGACCTTTATGGCAGCCGACTGCAGGAACTGACGGATGAGCGCGGAGTGTTCTCAGAGATGGATGCCGCTATAGCTTATGAAAACAGGCTCCAGAGTCTGACCATCGACTACATGGAAGAGCTGAATTATTATGGTAAGAAACGCGTCCACAACCTCAAATACTACACCTGGGTGGAACAGCAGGGCAAAACCTATGATGAGATTCAGAAGCAGTGGTATAACGACAGCTACTGGACCGATATTGTGAGCCATCTGGATGAGATGGATGAACTGATTAACGAATTCAACGAAAGAACCGGGCTGCTAAAAGCCCTCTAATTAACATCTGGACTCTGCGAGCAGCAAAAGCTGACATTGCTTGACGAGTCTACGTCACCTATGGAGTGAACATGTCTTTGGATTTCAAAACCATCCTGCAGAAAGCAGAAGCGTATAAACCCCAAATGTCCAAATTCCTGCGGGATATGATCGCCATTCCCAGCGAAAGCTGTAATGAGGAAAAGGTCATCCGTCGAATCAAAGAGGAGATGGAGGCTGTCGGGTTCGATCGCGTGGATATCGACCCCATGGGAAACGTTCTGGGTTATATCGGTAACGGCAGCCGCCTGGTTGCCATGGACGCCCATATCGATACAGTTGGTGTCGGAAACCCTGACAACTGGAACTACGATCCTTACAAGGGCTTTGAGGATGACGAGATCATTATCGGCCGGGGAGCTACTGACCAGGAAGGTGGTATGGCATCCATGGTTTATGCTGGCAAGATTATCAAGGATCTCAACCTTCAGAACGACACAACCCTGCTGGTGACGGGTACGGTGCAGGAAGAGGACTGCGACGGCTTGTGCTGGCAGTACATTATTGAAGAGAGTGGCATAAAACCCGAATTCGTGGTCTCCACCGAACCGACCTCCTGCAGGATTCACCGGGGTCAGCGAGGGCGCATGGAAATTCGTGTGGATGTGCAGGGCATCAGCTGCCATGGTTCCGCTCCGGAAAGGGGTGAGAACGCGATCTTCAAAATGGCACCGATTCTGATGGAACTCCAGGAGCTGCATAAAAACCTGATCAACGACGATTTCCTGGGCAAGGGATCATTAACCGTTTCCGAGATTTTCTACACCTCCCCTTCCCGCTGCGCAGTTGCTGACGGATGCAGCATCTCCATCGACCGACGGCTGACACAAGGTGAGAGCTGGGAATATGCCCTCGATCAGATCCGGGACCTGCCATCCGTCAAGCAGTTCAAGGGTGTGGTCTCCATGTACGATTATGACCGGCCGTCCTACACGGACCTGGTTTATCCGACACAAGCTTACTTTCCCGCCTGGGTACTGGAAGAGGCGCACCCGGCCTGCCAGACGCTGGTGGAAGCCTACCGGGGACTGTTCAACGAAGAGCCGGTGGTCGACAAGTGGACCTTTTCCACTAACGGGGTTTCAATCATGGGACGCTATGGAATTCCCTGTATCGGTTTTGGCCCGGGCCACGAAGACCAGGCACATGCCCCCAACGAGAAAACCTGGAAAAGCGAGTTAGTAAAGGCCGCAGCACTCTATGCTGCCATACCATCCATGTACCTGAAGCAGGGCTAGGGACTGTTTCAGCTCAATTTCTTTCAATATTGATGTGACACCCGTATGATAAGATTGTTGCAGGAGATGAAGGATGAAAGATTTCGCTGTCATCGCGATCGGCGGAAATTCCCTGATCCGCGATAAAAACAGGCGCCGAGTTGAAGATCAATATGAGGCAATCGTTGATACCTCCAAAAGCCTGGTAGATATTATTGAATTGGGTTACCGCATCGTTGTCACCCATGGAAACGGTGCCCAGGTCGGCTTTATCCTGCGCCGTTCGGAAATTGCCTTTAAAAGCGAAGGGCTGCATATCGTCCCCCTGGTCAGCTGCGTGGCTGACACCCAGGGCGCCATCGGCTACCAGATTCAGCAGGCGCTGAACAACGAGTTCAAGTCTCGGGGATTGGACCGGCAGGCAGTCACCATCGTCACACAGGTCAAGGTTGATGCCAATGACCCGGCCTTCTCCACCCCCACCAAACCGATCGGCGCTTTCTATACGGAAGAGGAGATGGCCATCCTGACGAAAACCCATCCCGATTGGATTCTGGTTCAGGACGCCGGCAGAGGATACCGGCGCGTGGTTGCCTCTCCCAAACCGGTTGAAATTATCGAACACCGGGCCATTCAATCGCTGGTCGATGATGATTTCTGCGTCATTGCTGTGGGCGGAGGCGGTATCCCGGTCATGGATGTCGGGGAATCCATGCTGAAGGGTATTGATGCCGTGATAGACAAGGATTATTCTGCAGCCATGCTGGCAAAAAACCTGAAAGCTGATACCCTGATTATCTCAACAGGCGTCAATAATATCTGCCTCAATTACGGAACACCAGAGGAAAAGCCTCTGACAAAAATGACCGTCTCCGAAACAAAAAAATACATCGCTGAAGGGCATTTTGCGGCAGGTAGCATGTTGCCTAAAATCAATGCCATTATCAAATTTCTGGAAGAGGGTGGGGAAAAGGCGATTATCTCTCAACCTCAGGATCTGAAACAAGCGCTTCGCGGCGAAACCGGTACCTGGATTGTCAATGACTGAACTGACGCGGGGAAAAGCCATGGAATTTACGCTGAACGGAGTCAACACCACCTTCGAGGGCGATACAAACCGGTCCCTTCTGTCCTACCTCAGGCAGGAGCAACAGCTGACCTCTGTCAAAGACGGCTGTTCGGGACAGGGAGCCTGCGGTGCCTGTCTTGTAGAGGTGGATGGCAAAGCAACTCTCTCCTGCCGAACAGCAATGGAAAAAGTGGCAGGATCACAAATTATAACTATCGAAGGATTTCCCACCCAATTGAGGGAAACGCTCGGGAAGGCCTTCGTCGAAAAAGGAGCCGTCCAGTGTGGCTTCTGCACCCCTGGTTTTCTGACACGGACCCGCATCCTCCTGAAAAACAACCCCGACCCCAGCCGCGAGGAGATCGTGAAGGCGCTGAAGCCTCATATCTGCCGCTGCACCGGCTACGTCAAAATTGTCGACGCCATTCAGTTTGCCGCTGAAACATTGAGAGAAGCACGTGACATTGTTCACCAGAAAAGCGGGTTGATCGGCAGAAGCCTGCCGAAATACGATGCCTACCAGAAAGCCATTGGCCAGAGTGATTTCGTCGCTGACCTGAGATTCGACAAGATGGTTTATGGAGCCCTGACATTCAGTGCTCACCCGCGAGCAAGGGTGATTCGGATCGATACCACAACTGCGGAACGTCTGCCCGGTGTTCTTCGCGCGTTCACCAGCCGGGACATCCCCGGTGAACGAATTACCGGTCATATTAAAGATGACTGGCCCCTGATGATAGCTGAGGGCGAAACCACGCGGACCATTGCTGATGTTCTGGCTGGTGTGGTTGCCGAAACAGAGGTCATCGCCCGCGAAGCCGCCAACCTCATAGAGATTGAATACGAAGAGCTGGAACCCCTGACTGATATGCTGGCAGCCGAGGGGAGCGATATCCAGGTTCATAAACAGGGAAACCTGCTGAGCCTGGCGCGATTTAACCATGGTGAGGAGATCGACGCCGCGCTGAAGGCTTCTGCCCATGTGGTTTCCGCTACTTACACAACCCAGCGGGTGGAGCACGGTTTTCTGGAAACCGAGGCTGCCGTCGCAAGACCCTGGGAGACGGATGGGATTCAGATTTACGTTCAGAGCCAGGGAATTTATGAGGATAACAGCTGTATCTCCAGAATCCTGGACCTGCCCCGGGAAAAGGTGGACGTCACACTCATCCCCTGCGGAGGTGCCTTCGGCGGAAAGGAGGACCTGACCGTCCAGGGACACGCAGCTCTCTTTGCCTACCACCTGAAACTACCGGTGCGCGTCCGGCTCAGCCGGGAAGAATCGCTGCGTATGCATCCCAAACGTCACCCCATGATCATGCAATATCGTCTCGGATGCGATGAAAAAGGGCGTTTGACTGCCCTGCAGGCCGACATCACAGGAGACACCGGTGCATACGCTTCTCTTGGAGAAGCTGTTCTGGGACGCTCCGCAAGTCACGCAGCCGGTGGCTACTATGTTCCCACTGTCGACATCGCTGCCAGGGCCGTATATACCAACAATATACCCTGCGGCGCCATGCGCGGGTTCGGAGTCAATCAGGTGACCTTCGCCATGGAAAGTGCAGTGGATGAGCTGTGCGAGATTGGTGGATTCGATCGCTGGCAGTTTCGCTACGACAACGCCCTGGAAAACGGGTTGAAAACAACCACCGGACAAACCCTGATTAGTGGCGTCGGGCTGAAGGAAACCCTGTTGGCCGTCAAAGACGATTTCAGGCAGGCGACATACGCAGGGCTTGCCATCGGCATTAAAAACATCGGCTTCGGCAACGGCATGGTAGACGAAAGCGATGTCAGGATCGACATCGAATCCCCCTCGCGAATCCTCCTGCACCACGGCTGGACCGAAATGGGGCAGGGCATTGACACCGTCGCCATCCAGATGTTCTGCGAAGCGGTCGGTATCGATACCCCGGAGATCATCGAAATCAGGCGCAGCACCGCCGCAGGCATCATCGGCGGCACAACTACCGCCAGTCGTGGAACCTTTTTGCTGGGAAACGCCATCCTTGATGTCGCCGAAAAAATCAAGCAGGACCTGCAGCATTCCTCCCTGGAGGCGCTCGCTGGAAAAACCTACTGGGGGCATTGGCGCTGCGACTGGACCAATGAGCCAGGGTCCGCAGAGGAGTCTATCACACATGTGGCCTACGGATACGCCTCCCAGGTGGTGATTCTTGACAACAATGGAAACGTGGCAAGAGTGGTGGCAGCCCATGATATCGGGAAGGCTATCAACCCGATGCTTCTGGAAGGTCAGATCGAAGGCGGTGTTGTTATGGGCCTGGGATACGCATTCACCGAGGAGTTGCCACTGGAAAGGGGACAACTCAAAATAACCAGTTATGGCAAGCTGGGCATTCCCCGGATCCAGCACGTACCGCAGATTGAGGTCAAACTTATAGAGGTGGCAGATCCTTATGGTCCTTACGGCGCCAAAGGGGTTGGTGAGATCGGACTGGTTCCGACAGCTGCTGCCGCTGCCAATGCCGTATTCCAATACGAGAAAAAACGGTACTACAGCCTGCCCATTAAAAGAGGAAAACCATGACCGTCTATCTGAAGGATGCCGTATTCATCGACTGGCAGGCCCTCTCATTTCAGCAGGGACATTTTGCCGTTTCGCCGGGCGATGGCCAGGCTGTTTCTCAAATCGATCAACTTCCCCTCGATCCGGACCCCCATTCGGGGAACACTATTCTGGATTGTAAGGGCAAACTGGTCACAAGATCTTTCGGGTGCGGCCATCACCATATCTATTCCACACTGGCCCGCGGTATGCCGGCCCCGGCTAAAACACCGGAAAACTTTCAGGAAATTCTTCAATATGTCTGGTGGCACCTGGACAAAAACCTGGATCTGGAAATGATCCGGGCAAGCGCCCTGGCGTCGGCCCTTTACTGCGCCAAAAACGGGGTCACTTTTGTCATCGATCACCATGCCTCCCCTTTTGCTGTGGAAAACTCGCTGGCAACTATCCGGGACGCCTTCGAGCTGGTAGGAATTTCCCACCTGCTCTGCTATGAAATGTCGGATCGTGACGGTGAAGCTGTCCGGGATAAGGGCCTGGCTGAAACAGAAGCATACCTGGCAGGTGGAAACCAGGGACTGGTGGGGCTTCATGCCTCGTTCACCGCAGGCGATGACCTGCTGACCAGGGCAGCGGGCCTGGCTGAACGATTTGATACGGGATTTCATGTGCATGTGGCCGAGGACATTTCCGATCAGGAGCACTGCCTGCAGACTCATGGAAAAAGGGTTATCCATCGCCTGCATGAAACCGGCGTTCTGGACCGGTCCCGAACCCTGCTTGCCCACTGCCTGCACCTGGACAAAGAGGAGCGGGAGATTCTGTCAGATTCCCAGGCCTGGATCGCCCAGAGTATAGAGAGTAATCTCAACAACAACGTGGGAACAACTGACTACCGGGACTATGGAGGCCGAATCCTGTTGGGAACAGACGGCTTGCACTCGGACATGCTCCGCAGTGCCAAGGCTGCTTTTTTTGTGGGGCAGGGAACAGAGGCCATGGATTTTTCAGGTATTTACCAGCGGTTCCGTAATATCCACCACTACCTCTCCTCAAATGGTTTCAGGGGAGACGGAGAAAACAACCTGGTGGTGCTGGACTACAACCCGCCAACAGAGATCAACCCGGATAACTTTCTGGGTCATTTTGTGTTCGGCATCGACTCAACGCACATCGAAAGCGTCATCGCCAACGGTCAGCTGATTGTCAAAGAACGACAGCTGCAGACCCTGGACGAAGACGAGATTCTGGAATTTGCCAGAGAGATGGGGTCAGCACTCTGGCAGAAGTTGGTATGACCGTTTATCCCTTCGGCTTTTTTTAAAAACTCAAATGGATGGTTGATATGACAGCAAAAAACAGTGGTTTGATATACGGATTGAATGATACCCCCAGTTTTTTCCCCTCCACCTTTGCAGCAATACAGCATGTTCTGGCCAGCTTTTTATCCATCGCAGCCCCGCCGCTGATTATTGCCAACGCATTGGGTCTGCAGAGTGAAATTCCCTACCTGATCAGCATGGCTTTTATAATTTCCGGTGTCGCCACCTATATCCAGTCACGAACCATCGGGCCAATTGGATCCGGGCTGCTCGCGTTGCAGGGAACAAGTTTCGCCTTTGTGGGACCGCTCATAGCCGGGGGATTCATCGCCAAAAAGGCCGGGGCCTCCAACGAAGAGGTGCTGGCGCTGCTGTTTACCGCCTGTTTTCTGGGCAGTTTTATCGAGATTATCCTCAGCCAGTTCATGGACAAGCTGCGATCCATTATCACACCAATCGTGACAGGAGTCGTCATCACATCCATCGGCGTCTATCTGATTAAGGTGGGTATCATCGACATGGCTGGCGGTTTTCTGGCTAAAAAGACGGGGACCTTTGCTAGTGGACAAAACCTGCTGCTGGCATTTATTGTCATTGCCATCATTGTCATCCTGCAGTGCGTTAAAAACAAGGTCCTGCGACTGAGTTCCGTTTTCACCGGTATGCTGGTGGGATATCTGGTCGCAACAGGAATGGGCCTGATCGATTTCAGTAAGTTGGGATCCACCGATCTGATCTCCATTCCCATACCATTCAAATACGGATTTGGCTTCAACTGGTCTATTCTGCTGACCATCTCTTTCATGTACCTGGTGACCGCCATTGAAACCACGGGTGACCTGACAGCCATCTCGGAGGTTTCCGGTGAACCGGTGGAAGGGGATCTATACATGAAACGGGTCAAGAACGGTGTACTGGGTGACGGCGTCAACTCATTGCTGGCAGCTGTTTTTAACACCTTCCCCAATACCACTTTCAGTCAGGGAACCGGTGTCATTCACATCACGGGAGTCGCCAGCCGCAAGGTCGGTTATTTCATCGGCGGTATCTTTGTATTGCTCGGGCTGTTTCCCATCACCGGCGAACTTTTCAAGCTGATTCCCCGACCGGTTCTGGGCGGCGCATTGGTTATTCTGTTTGCTACCATCGCAGTAGCCGGCATCAGAATTCTAGCGTCACAGGAGTTCAACCGTCGCAATATGCTCATCATGGCCATCTCATTTGCATTTGGATTTGGCGTCATGCTCGAGCCTGCACTGCTGAGCAACGCTCCGGATCTGTTTCAGAGAATTTTCAGTTCATCCATCACAACGTCAGGTGTGGTGGCTATTATCATGACAATCGTCCTGCCGAAAAGCATGGATCAGGAATAATCAAGCAAGGAACACCATGGACAAAACTGGCATATTGGAACGCGTCAGGCATCTTTCAAGCCGCAAAACCGAAAAGATGTACCTGAACGATTTTCTACTCACCTGGGACAAGACCCACGACGAGCTGCAGGCAGTCTTCGATGTCGCTGAAATTCTCAGGGGTATGCGCGATAACAATATCTCTCCCCGGGTCTTCGACTCCGGGCTGGGGATTTCAATTTTTCGTGATAACTCCACCCGTACCCGCTTCAGTTTCGCATCGGCCTGTAACATGCTGGGGCTTGAAGTTCAGGACCTGGATGAGGAAAAATCCCAGATCGCCCATGGTGAAACCGTCAGGGAAACAGCCAATATGGTCTCTTTTATGGCGGATATCATCGGCATCCGGGACGATATGTATCTGGGTGCCGGCCATACATACATGAAAGAGGTTTCGCAGTCCGTCTCCCAGGGATACCAGGAAGGGGTTCTGGGCCAGCGGCCCACCCTGGTCAACCTGCAATGTGACATCGATCATCCCACCCAGACCATGAGTGACGCCCTGCACCTGATCAACACCTTCGGCGGCCTCGAAAATCTCAGGGGAAAGAAGATCGCCATGACCTGGGCCTATTCTCCCTCCTACGGCAAACCCCTTTCGGTACCGCAAGGGGTCATCGGCCTGATGACTCGGTTTGGCATGGATGTCTCTTTCGCCTACCCGAAAGGATATAACGTAATGTCAGAAGTTGAAGAGATCGCCCAGAAAAACTGCCGGGCTTCCGGTGGCAGCTTCACACAGGTAGACTCCATGGCGGAAGCCTTCAAGGATGCTGACATTGTTTACCCCAAAAGCTGGGCGCCTTACAAAGTGATGGAACAGCGGACGGAACTTCTGAAGAAGGGTGATCAGAAAGGGCTGCAAAAGCTCGAGGCCAGCTGCCTGAAGAACAACAAGAAGTTCGTTAAATGGGAGTGCACCGAAAAGCTGATGGAAACAACCAGAGAGGGCAATGCGCTTTATATGCACTGCCTGCCTGCTGACATCACTGGTGTCAGCTGTAAGCAAGGTGAAGTGGCAGCCTCGGTTTTTGATCGTTATCGCGTTCCTCAGTATGTGCAGGCCAGCTATAAGCCATACGTGATTGCAGCGATGATGTTCCTGAGCCGGTTCCGAAATCCAGCGGACCAGCTCATGGCCATCATGGACCGGGAACAGCCTCGCGTCGGCGCATAACACCAAATAACTGAACCCCTATCGATATGAACGATAAACTAACCGGCTGTGACATTGAAACCCTTGCTCGCTGGATATTGGCAGAGGAGCAGAGCGGCTACATTTTCGGTATCCACCGGGACCTTTTCTTTCGGCCGTCAGCGTCAGACCCGTTCCGCATAACTCGGTACGGACAGATGCTGGAAACCCCGATCGGCGTGGCAGCCGGTCCGCACTCTCAGCTGTCCCAGAATATCATCGCTTCCTGGTTGACCGGCGCACGGTACATGGAATTGAAAACCGTGCAGGTGCTGGACGAACTGGAAGTGACCAAACCCTGCATCGAAATGCGGGACGAGGGGTATAACTGCGAGTGGTCCCAGGAACTGAAACTGGAGGAGTCCTTCCAGGAGTACCTGAACGCCTGGGTCATGCTGCACCTGCTCAAGCACCACCTCTTTGGCGACGTGGGTCAGGATCGGGGGTTTATCTTCAATATGAGTGTGGGTTACAATCTGGAGGGAATCCTTAATCCCTCCGTCCAACGCTTCCTGGACAAAATGGCAGACTGCGAACCGGAAAAGAATGATGTGGTTCGTCGTCTGGCCGCACTTTATCCTCAAATAAACGATCTGGACATTCCCGGCAGGATATCGGATAACATTACCATCTCCACGATGCACGGCTGTCCTCCAGACGAAATCGAGAAAATCGGGCGCTATTTCATAGAAGAGCGCGGACTTAACACCACCATCAAACTCAACCCCACCCTGCTGGGACCAGAGAGGCTGAGGGAAATACTCAACCACCGCCTGGACTTTGATATTGTCGTTCCGGACGAGGCCTTTGAGCACGACCTGAAATATGAAGCGGGTGTGCAATTGATCAAAAACCTGCGCCAGGCCGCAGAGAGCGCCGGGGTAGATTTCGGCATCAAACTGACCAATACCCTGGAGACGGAAAACAACACCCGGGATCTGCCCGAAAACGAGAAAATGGTTTACATGAGCGGAAGGGCCCTGCACGCGATCAGCGTTAATGTAGCCGCCCGTCTGCAACAGGAGTTCAATGGTGAGCTGGATGTCTCCTTTTCCGCTGGCATTGACTTCCAGAACGTAGCCGATGTGCTTTCCTGCGGTATGGTTCCGATCACCGTCTGCAGTGATATTCTCAAGCCGGGGGGTTACGGACGCCTGCACCAATATATGGGTGAATTATCCAGCCGTTTCCAGTCAACCGGCAGCCGGTCCATAGATGAATTCATCATGGCAACCGCAGGTGATTCCAGAAACAGGAAGGAGGCCGCTCTCAGGAATCTGATTGACTACGCGGACAGGGTGATTGATAACAATGCCTACCATCAGTCAGCTTTTCCCTACGACTCCATCAAGACAGAACGGGAACTGACACCGTTTGACTGCACGGCCGCCCCCTGTATCCTGAATTGTCCGACAGGGCAGGCAATCCCGGATTACATGAGACATACGGCGTCCGGCGATGACCTGGAAGCCTTCAGGGTCATCATGGAAACCAACCCCTTTCCCAATCTGCAGGGAAAGGTATGCCATGCTCCTTGCCGGCACAAGTGCACCCGTCTCAACCTGGATCAACCTCTGGCCATTCGGGAGATCAAGCGCTTTGTTGCAGACCAGAATGGGCCTGCCAAACTGTCAGCTGCACCCGATCGGAAAGGGAGCGTAGCCATTATCGGCGGCGGACCCTCCGGGCTTTCCTGTGCTTATTTCCTGGCACTGGCAGGCTATTCTGTTGATATCTACGAAGCTCGCCCCTTTGCCGGTGGGATGGCAGGAGACGCCATACCTGAATTCCGACTGGACCCGGCAAGTCTGCAGGCGGATATCGATGCCATTCTCGCCCTTGGCGTTCGGCTGCATACCGGTGTAAAAATTGACCAGGACCGATTCCTGGAGTTGCATCAATCCGTGGACGCCATCTATATTGCGGTGGGAGCACAAAAGCCGCTGCCATTGGGAATTCCTGGTGAAGACGCTGAAGGTGTGATCGACCAGCTGACCTTTCTCAGCCAGGTCCGCTATGGGTCACCACCCGCACTGGGCCAGAACGTCGCTGTCATCGGTGCCGGAAACGCCGCCATGGATGCCGCCCGAACAGCCAAACGTCTGATCGGTGATCAGGGGGAGGTAACCATTCTCTACCGTCGAACCCGCAAGGAAATGCCAGCGGAAGAGGAGGAGATTCGTGCAGCCGAAACCGAGGGTATCCAAGTGGTGGAACTGGTTGCTCCGGAGACAATTATCACAGAAGCAGGAAACGTCTCAGCCATCGAGTGTGCCCGCATGAAACTGGGTGAACCAGATGACAGCGGACGTCGCAGGCCAGTTAAAGTTGACGGAGAAACCATTCACTATTCAGTCAGCCAGATTATCCCGGCCATCGGCCAGAGAGTGGTGCTGAATTTTTTCCCCGAAGAGCAACTGGACATTGACCCGCAAACAAACCTGACACAGATGGAACGGGTTTTTGCGGGAGGGGATGCTGTTCGTGGTGCATCCACCCTCATCGAAGCAATAGGTGACGGTAGACGCATCGCCGAAAACATCATAAAATATAAGTCTGGTGAGGGAAAACCCAACGATTTGCGTGAAAAGCAGGAAACAGGATTTGCTGCCTATCAGAAAAAACTGGCCCACAGGGAATTTGGGATTTCAGAAGAGACGCTGCTGAACAAGGCTGCAAGTGGCTTTGAGCTGTCAACACGCACGTTGGCCGAGTTAGATGCCCGTTCAGAGGCTGAACGCTGTCTCTCCTGTGACCTGTTCTGTTCTGTTTGTACGACGGTCTGTCCCAACCGGGCCAATGTCTTTTACCGAACAGAGGGGATGACAGTCCCGCTGCAGGTGATCGACATACTGGACGGAAATTTTGAGGTTGAAACAGTTGGGCAGCTGATAATTGAAGAGGCCATGCAGATTCTGAACATCGGTGATTACTGCAACGAATGCGGAAACTGCACCACCTTTTGCCCGACCAGTGGAGCCCCTTACCGGATAAAACCCCGGTTCTGTGTGTCTCGGGATGCCTTTGAAAAGGAACAGAACGCCTACTATCTTAAAGGTGATATCCTTATTGCGAGACGGGACGGTATCCCGTCTGTGTTAAAACTGGAAGGTGGAAAACTGGAGTATGCCACCTCACAGGCCCGGGTGACCCTGAACCCCAAAGACCTGGCAGTCGAGCAAATCCGACCGAATTCAGGGAGGGTCACGCAAATCGACCTGAGCCAGGCCGCTGAAATGGCTGTTCTGCTAAGATCCCTGAGAGGATTTTACCTCTTTGAATCGTAAATGGTAACAGGACATCTGATGACAACCCGATCTCTGAACCAGTTAAACATTCTCATCAAGAGCGCCGGCGAGATGGCAACCGGCATTGCCTGCCGGCTGTATCGATCAAAATTCCGCCGGATTGTTCTGGCAGAAACGGATCATCCGCTGGCCGTAAGGCGGGCAGTCTCCTTCTGTGAAGCTGTGCACGACAGGCAGGCAATCGTCGAGGGAATCACAGCCCTCCGGACATCAACAACAGAAGAGATAGAGTCGGCCTGGCAACAGCAAGCCGTCGCCGTCATTGTTGATCCAGACTGGCAGATCAGTTCACAGATCCATTTTGATGTCATCATCGATGCCATTCTGGCCAAAAAAAATCTGGGGACGAACCTGAACGAGGCACAACTAGTCATCGGCATGGGTCCTGGGTTTACAGCCGGGGTTGATGGTCACCGGGTCATCGAAACCAACAGGGGTCATGACGTGGGAAGGGTGATCGAAGCCGGAACGGCGGAAGCCAATACTGGCATCCCCGGAGAGATCGGTGGGTACACTTCGCAACGGGTACTCAGAGCGCCCTGTGGTGGTCGGTTTGAGTCTGAGCGTCGCATCGGAGAATCGATCACGTCCGGCGAGGTTTTCGGATCAATCGAAGGGGAGGTCGTCTCCGCCACTATTGATGGGGTCATCAGGGGTTTGATCCGCCCCGGTTCGACGGTCCCCAAGGGAATGAAGATCGGAGATGTCGACCCGAGAGGTATCAGCAGCTATTGTTTTACCATCTCGGATAAGGCACGCTCCCTGGGAGGTGCTGTTCTGGAAGCGGTACTTGCTGAATTTAACACCTAATTGAAGCATCGAATTCCATATCTGTTATAAACCCGCTGTGGAATATGAAAATGGCAAATACCCGGAATGACGAGACCTGAGATATAGCCACAAACATTTAAATCATCATACACCGTAGAGATACTGAGTTCTGTGGTGAGAACATTAATTTTTTCTGAGTTGCATTATGGCAATTGGTCAAGCTGCAAACCGCGTCGACGCTGTGGCGAAAGTCACCGGACGGGCCCGATACACAGACGATTATTACAGACCTGATATGCTGACGGCAAAGTATTTCCGTAGCACTATCGCTCACGGGCGGGTGATCTCCATCGATGTCAGCAAAGCAAAAGCCCTGAAGGGAGTCGAGGCGGTATTTACCTATGAGGATGTGCCACAGATCAAATACGCAACAGCCGGGCATCCATATGCATTGGACCGTTCCAGGGCAGACGTTGCAGACACGCTGATGCTGGATCGACATGTTCGGTACATAGGCGATGAAATTGCGATAGTGGTCGCCGTGGATGATTTGAGCGCGTCAGAGGCGCTGGAATTGATTGAGGTCGAGTATGAGAGCTACCCCCCATTAATTACGCCAGAGCAGGTCCTTTCAAAGGGGGCCCGCGAAATCCATTCGGGTCAGTCCAATGTCATGGGCGAACACCGGTTTGAGTGTGGCGGGGATCTAGAGCAGGGGTTCAGCCAGGCAGAAGTGGTCCACGAGGGGCAGTACGAAACCCATATGCTGCAGCATGTTCATATCGAAAACCACACGGCCTTCGCCTATATGAACGACTTCGAGCATATCGTCATTATCTCGTCGACACAGATTCCTCACATTGCGCGACGGATTGTCGGCGAGGCACTCGGTATTCCCTGGGGGCGGGTACGCGTTGTTAAACCCTATATTGGTGGCGGCTTCGGTAACAAACAGGACGTGATTCTGGAGCCAATCCTCGCATTCCTGACGATGCAACTAGACGGTCGCCCGGTAAAGATCAGCATGACCCGTGAAGAGTGTATGCTCTGTACCCGGAATAGACACCCGATGACTGCCACTGTCAAAATAGGGTCCATGAAAGATGGCACCATGGTGGCAAGAAGCATGGATACCTTGTTTTCGACCGGAGCCTATGCATCACACGGCCATTCCATTGCAGCTGCGTCGGGCAGCAAGAATACCCTGTTGTATCCCCGAACTGCCATCGGCTACCATGCTCGAACCATTTACAATAACATACCCATTGCCGGAGCCATGAGGGCTTACGGGTCACCGCAGGTGGTATTCGCCCTTGAATCTGCCGTGGATGACACCGCCAGAAAAATCGGCATCGACCCTGTCGAATTCAGACTCCGAAACGCAGCCCGGCAGAACGATCTAAACCCTTTAAATCAGAAACCCATCCAGAGTTGTGGTCTGGTGGAGTGCCTGGAAAAAGGACGGGAGTTGATCGGATGGCAGGAAAAAAAATCCCGATGGGGACAACAGACCGGCAATATCCGAAAAGGACTGGGCGTCGCCTGTTTCAGCTATGGAACAGGGACCTACCCGATGAACGTTGAAATTGCCGGCGCCCGCATCATCCTGAACCAGGACGGATCGGTTCATGTCCAGACCGGGGCAACCGAAATCGGACAGGGTTCCGACACCGTTGTGGCGCAGATGGTCTCCCAAACGATGGGACTGCCCATGGAATTTATTCATATCGTCTCCACCCAGGATACCGATGTGACCCCTTTTGATCCGGGAGCATACGCCTCACGACAGGCGTACATTGTTGGAAACGCCGTCTACAAGGCTGCATCAGAGCTCAGAGAGAAAATCCTGAAGTATGCAGCAGAAATGACCGACACGTCTGTATCCGATCTCGAAATCGAGGGTCGGAACATTGTTCTGGCCGACCAACCCGGGAAAGCAGTCATCTCCATGATCGACCTGGCATTGGACACTTACTACCACACCGATCGGGGCGGACAGCTGACAGCAGATGTTTCCCATAAAACCCTGGCCAATCCGGCAACTTTCGGCTGCACCTTCGTGGACATCACGGTGGATATCGCGCTCTGCCGTATCCGGATCGATGAGATATTCAATATTCATGATTCCGGCGTCATTCTGAACCACAGCACTGCCAGAGGGCAGGTAGAGGGCGGCATGGCAATGGGTATCGGAGCGGCCCTTTCGGAGCAGGTTCTGATAGACCCTGAGAGCGGAAAGGTTCACAACAACAACATGCTTGACTACAAGGTTCCAACGATGATCGACCTGCCCGACTTTGGGTGTGCATTCGTTGAAACGGTCGAGCCAACATCCGCCTACGGCAACAAGTCTCTGGGAGAGCCGCCGGTGATCACCCCACCACCGGCCATTCGCAACGCACTACTTGATGCCACCGGCGTGGCAATCAATGAAATTCCATTGGCACCCCAGGTCCTGTTTCGTCATTTTAAACAAGCCGGCCTGATTTAACCATTAAAGGGCGGCTCATAATTTACTCAAGTGTTTCCCATTAGTGAAAAGGAAACACGTTGCCTTGGCATTCTGTCTGCAAAATATCCAATCTTTACGGGACTTTTGTGGACAGATTATGCCAAGTTATTTTTGTACGATCCCTAAGGAGAAATTAACCCGATGTTTCCCTTGCAACGATACGAAAAGGCAGATTCCATCGAGGACGCGGTTCGACTGTTGTCCGATAACCCCGAAGCCAAAGTGATTTCGGGCGGTACAGACGTCCTGATCCGACTGCGGGATGGGAAGAAGGCCTACAATCAACTGGTCGACATTCACGACCTGGATGAATTGAAAATCTGCGACATCACTGCAGACGGTACCATTCGGATTGGAGCCGGCATTAGTTTTTCAGAGGTGATCGCATCCGACATCATTAAGAAGCACTTGCCCCATCTTCATAAGGCTGCCGAAACCATTGGCGGTCCCCAGATTCGCAATATAGCCACCATCGGCGGTAACATCTGCAATGGGGTCACCAGCGCCGACAGTGCATCACCCCTCCTGGCATCAAATGCCAGGCTGATTATCCAGGGACCGGATGGAAAACGAGAGGTAGCGCTTTCTGAGTTCTACCTGGGACCGGGAAAGGTGGCGCTTGACCAGAGTGAGATACTGATCGCCTTTACCATTTCAAAACAGGACTATAGCGGCTACAGCAGTGATTTTTTCAAGTACGCCATGAGAGAAGCGATGGATATCGCTACCATCGGTTGTGCTGCCGCCTGCCTTATTGATGGGAACCAGCTTGTCGATCTGAGGCTGGCTTTCGGTGTGGCGGCGCCGACACCCATCCGCTGTTCAAAGGCTGAAGATGCCGCACGAGGCGAGACCATCAGCGAAGCGCTACTGACAAAAATTGGAGATGCCCTGGCAGAGGATGTCAACCCCAGAACATCATGGAGGGCCTCAAGGGAGTTCCGTCTTCATATTATCAGGGAACTGGCAGAACGCGTCATTAAAAACGCCATCGAAAAAGCAGGAGGGACCCTAACATGAACCAGAACATTACACTGACCATCAATAATCGCGAAAAAACCCTGAGTATCGATGTCCGCTCATCCCTGCTGGAAGTACTCAGGGATCAACTCGGGCTCACCAGCATCAAACAGGGATGCGGGGTTGGAGAATGTGGCGCTTGCACCATTATCATTGATGACGAGATCATCGATTCATGTATCTACCTGGCAGTTTGGGCTGATGGCAAATCGGTCCGCACCCTGGAAGGTGAAAGTAAAAACGCGGTGCTATCAACCGTTCAGAAAGGCTATGTCGATGAGGGGGCTGTGCAGTGCGGATTCTGCACCCCGGGTCTGATCATGACCACCACCTCATTTGTCGAAAAAAACCGGGGAAAAGAGATCTCCCGCGAAGAGATACGGAAAGCTCATGCTGGTAACACCTGCCGCTGTACCGGTTACCAGACTATATTAACCGTGGCGGAAAAATGCCTCGAACCCGGCAAGGAGCCTGAGGAATAATGGATGAACGAAATAGTATTTTCCGCACACTGGAGCAGCTGGCGGACACTATGACCGCCACTTTTGGCGATAACTGTGAGGTGGTGATACACGACCTGAGCAATATCACCGCGTCTCTGGTCTATATCACCGGCAATGTAACCCACCGGAAGATCGGCTCTCCGACAACCGATACGATCATTAAGGAACTGGTCGAGCAGGGCAGCGCTGTCCGGGACAAGGTTGGATTTAAAACCATCACCGATGACGGCCGGGAATTGAAGTCCTCATCCAGTTTTATTCGCGACAGCAATGGAGAGGTGATCGCTGCCTTCTGTGTCAATTTCGATGTGACCGACTACCTGAACGCCATCCAGGCCATGAGCCTGTTTGCCGGTATCAAAAAGCAGGGAGAGACTCGGAAGATATCAGAGGAGTTTGCCTTTTCCGTGGATAACACCATTGATACCCTGTTCGAACAGGCTGTGGAGTCCATCGGGAAACGGCCGGCAACCATGTCCATGGAGGAGAAAATTCAACTGGTTAAAATCCTGGAGGAGAACGGGGTGTTTCAAATCAAGGGGGTGATTAACCAGGTGGCGCTGCTTCTCGGGGTCTCCAATTTCACTGTCTATAACTACCTGAAGAGAATTCGAGCCGCCAACAGCATCCCGATGGCCAGTGTGGTCAGATAAAGACTGTGATCGTATTCGCTGTTATTCTGTTTTAATCTCTGTGACCTCTGTGTCTCCGTGGTGAATCATGTTTTTCTTTTGATACATCTTATACAAAATTCCTCATGAATTCAGACAGTAAAGACCTGCAGGCGTTTAAAGGATCGATCCTGTTTTTTACCGATGACCCGGACCTGGTGGGTGCGGATCAGGCCGTAAGATACTACGAAGAGGGTCTGCTGCTGGTTGAAAGTGGGTTTGTCAAAGCAGTTGGGGACTTTGACGAATTGAATCCAACACTTCCATCGGATGCCGAGGTAACCGACTACAGCGGTCAGCTGATCATTCCCGGTTTTGTGGATACCCACATCCATTATCCCCAAACAGATATCATCGCATCTTATGGGAAACAGCTGCTGGATTGGCTGGAAAACTATGCCTTTCCGAGGGAAGGAATGTTCAGTGACCCTGCCTATGCAGAGGAGGTTGCCGAATTTTTCCTTCAGGAGCTGGCTAGAAATGGCACCACCACCGCGCAGGTGATGTCCACCGTTCATGAACACGCTGCTGACATCCTGTTGCAGAAATCCCTGGAAAAAAACCTGCGCTTGATTACCGGCAAAACCCTGATGAACTGTAACGCCCCGGAATACCTGCTGGACGGACCATCAATGGGGTTTGATTCATCCCTGAAACTGGCGGAAAAATGGCATGGTATAGGCCGACTTTCGTACGCTGTCACACCACGGTTTGCGGTGACCTCCACGGAGTCACAGCTGGAAAAAGCAGCCGAGTTGTTTCACTCCCGCCAGGGACTCTATCTGCACACCCACCTCTCTGAGAATCTGAATGAAATTGAGATGATCCGGACCCTCTTCCCATGGAGCGAGGATTACCTGGACGTATATGAACGGTTTGAGCTGGTGGGACCCCGAGCAACCTTTGCACACGCCATCCACCTCTCCGACAGCGAGATTGACCGACTGGCGATCTCCGGATCTTCCGTCTCATTCTGTCCGACATCCAACCTGTTTATCGGGAGCGGTCTGTTTAATTTGGAGAGAGTGACAGCAGCCGGTATCCCGGTTGGCATGGCCACAGATATTGGTGGTGGGACAAGCTTTTCCATGTTGAAAACACTGGCGGAGGCATACAAGGTGTTGCAACTTCAGGGGCAGAGTCTTTCAGCCATGAAGGCCTTTTATCTGGCAACACTGGGAGGAGCCAGGGCCTTGGGACTGGCAGACCAGATCGGATCATTTCTACCCGGCCGCGAGGCCGATTTCACCGTCTTGAATGTCAACGCCACCCCCCTGATCGAAAGACGGATAGCAGTGACACAGACACTTGAGGAGCGGTTGTTCGTATTGATGATGCTGGGAGACGACCGATCCATCACCCAGACCCATATTATGGGTAAAACCGCTTTATAAACCCACCTGTTTCAGGTAAGCAGGGTGCGGATGTATTTTTCAGGTAGGCATTGTTTCTTTGTTCTCTTTATACAGAGCCATGCCCAGCTCCATTATATGATTAAACGGTTTATCACGCTCAAAACGTCGAAGTTTCAGCGTATTCTCGCTGCACTTCAGGGTACAGACACCACAACCAATACACCTTTCCGGATCCACCACCATTCTCCCGGCTTTTTCATCTATGGCAAGCGCCTCCATCAGACATCGTTTGGCGCATATCCCGCACATGATGCACTCCTCACCTGCAACCGGCAGAAAACTGGACGGCAGAACAGCCCGGGGATTATCAAATCTGGTCCTGCCCCTCAAGGGCAACAGGGCAACAACATCGGTTTCCATGGTGTCTATTCTTTCATTTGCCTCTTCAGCTGTCAGGACCACCTGATCCACCTCGATACTGTGATGGATGGGTATGGTGCGAAAGGCCGGTGTTCCGTCCAAAGCGGCGGTAAAACCCCTCTTCAATAAAGAACTGCTGGTATAGTGCTGCCGCATCCAGATCATTCTCTTTGATCTCCGGATAGCGGTGGTGAAAATTGAAGAGATAAAATATGGTGGGTAGGGCATGCTGATCATTCTCAGGCAGGCCCATGGCAGCATACTTGGCGTGAATTCCCTTAAGAATCGATTTGACCGAAGCCATGTCGAGGCTCGACGCTTCCGCTATGTCTGCTGCAGTCTTAAAAAATGGATAAACCCTGAGATAACAGCCCAAAACAGCTTCCTCAGGTGAATAGATAAGTGCCAGAAAATCGACAAAGGCTTTTGATGCCTCCCCATTTACCCTTGGAATCCCAAAAGGGTTCTTTGCAATGGTTTCTGCCAGATCATGGTATACAGATCGCTTCATCTCACTCCCCTGCCTGACTGATTTTGATTGAATCATTCGCTGCTCATTTCTGAACCCGTGCCGCCCCGGGAGGGGCGGTACTTAAGGATAACGGAATCAGAAGATGGTGGACCCATTTCCCGGCCAGGAGAATAGGGCTATGGATGGGGTTCGGTGATGGGCGTGTTCCGCTCCTTCACCTTCTCCAGCACATACAACAGTTGACCTTCTTTGACAGTATCATTCAGCCCGAAGCAGACCTCGGCAATCTGTCCTTCGAAGGGAGCGTTGATGGCGTTTTCCATTTTCATGGCTTCCAGGTTGGCGACCTCTTCACCCTTGTGAACAATATCACCCACCTTAAGGGCCCCACGATCCGGATTGCCAATTCGCCAGGCAGTACCGTTAATCGGCGCTCCGACTTCATTGGGCAAGCTGGCCATCCTGATCTCACTTTTCTTGGCATCAGCGGTTTCGACAGTAATCACACGGGTTTTGTTATTAACCCTCAACACCACGTGAATGAGTCCCTCGTGCTTATCCCCGATGGAAACCAACTCAATACAGTATGGCTTACCCCAGTGTTCAAATGCAACATTATCTCCCGGGGTCTTGAGGCCTTCCCGCCAGACCTTGGTTGGCAGAAGCAGCGGTGTCTCTCCATACTTCTGACGGAATTCCAGCATATTCAATGCATCTTTTGGATGCATCAGATAGAGGATAAAATCCTCATCTGTTGGTTCATCCCCCAATTTCTCAGCCAGTTCCTTTCTGAGCTTCTTCAAATCTTCGTTTTTCAACGCATCAAGGGGTGACTGTTTTTTCCGCTCCTTTTTCTTTTTCTTCCACTCATCACCAAAAGCACTCTCATAGACCCAGTCATCCGGCCAACCAACAGGCAGCAGCCCATAAGCCCCCAGGAGCAGGTTCTTAAAGTCTCCCGGCGCGGTACGGAAGAGGAGCAGCAGCTCTTCCTGCTCCTCCTTGTCCATCAGTTTGAAATCTCGGTCTTTCTCCTCCACCAGTTTGGACAGGAGATCTATCACATGCTCCACACCAGCGGAACCCCGCTCTTTGTCGTAAAGGTTCACGATACCACTACAGGTCACCCAGGTAATCTGTGAACCCGGGGTAACATCCATATAGCGGACAATCCGGTTGTAGAGGGACATGACCTTCAGAATAGAGGGCATCAGGTGCAGAAATCCGCCGTTCTCGGCCTGTTCAAACGAACTGGGGAAAGCCCCGCCCGGCATACGGTGTGTGACCACTTCATGGTCAAACCCCTTAAAGGGAGATTCGGCCCAGTCGTACTGGCCGATCCATTCGCGCGCTTTCTGACTGGAAGCTGCTGCCAGGCTTCGATCGAGGTTAACCGGTATCCCGGACTCTTCGAAATAGGCGTGTGCTGCGAGGATAGGAGCCTGACCAAAGAACCGCGTCAGCGAATCCTCCTGGACATCCACAATCTTACACCCGGCCTGCGCTGCTGCAAGCATAGCCGGCAGGGCCAATCCATCTGTGGCATGACGATGGTACTGAAGAACCAGGTCCGGATATTTCTGTTTGATGGTGTCCACCAGCTCATAAATCCGCTTCGGGCTACCGACACCAGCCATATCCTTAATACAAAGGACAATTTCATCCACACCGCCGCTGAGGTCAACAATATCCTTCACAACACCCAGGTAGTATTTATCCGTTGCCCAGTTGGACTGGGTAAAAGATACCGCCGGTTCAAAGAGCCGGCCACGTTTCATCACGCACTCAGCCACCGTCCGCATGTTCCGGATGTCGTTCAAAAATGAGAAGCAGCGCCAGACGTCGATATCCACCCGGTTCACCACATACTCAATGATGTTTTTGGCGTAAGGTCGATATCCCCAGAGATTGGTCTCCCGGATCAACGTCTGCGTCAGAACGTTGGGCATCGCCGCCCTAAACAGTTCGATCTCTTCAAATGGGCTCTCTTTGCGGTTCATAACACCCACGTGCCAGCGAGCACCACCATGACACTCCGCACTGAAAAGCCCCATTTCATTGTAAAGCGGTGCCAGTGACAACAAGTCGTAGCTTCGGATTCGATTCTTGAAATCCGATTGACCGGCATCCCTCATCCCGGTTGACGTAAACGCGACACCTTTTAGTGCTCTGATATTTTTTATGATTTTCTTCGGGGTCATCCCCGGTTTTGCTATGATTATATTTTTCATTGGCCGCCTCACATCCATTCCTGGGTTCCAAGTGCTGAAATCTCCGCAATATACTGGGCGATTTTCAGGACTTCATCTTCACTGTTTCGATCTTTGAAGGTGGAAATAAGTTCATCCATGTGCTGCTCGATGAACCGCGTGGAAAAATCCCCGGAGCGAAAGCTTTTGTGGCGAATGATACTCAGCAGCAACGGAGCAAGTGTCTTGACACCCTCAATCCTGACATTCCGGCTCAGGGTCCGGTCCATGGCCTGTATGGCATGGTCACGATCCCGCCCGGTGGACATGATAAGCATCATCAACGAATCATAATAGGGTGGAACTTCAGCCCCTTCGTAGACGCTCTGGGCGACCCGCACAGCAGGGCCCGGCTCCAGTCTCATCCGGTTAATCGTACCGAAAGAGGGACTGAAATTTTTCGGATCCTCTGCATTGATTCGGACTTCCAGTGCCCAGCGGTTGGGGTGGATAGAGGCCTTGTCGAAACTCAGCGGTTTGCCCTGGGCAATATCAATCATGATGGAAACAATATCCAGACCGGTGATCAGTTCAGTGACACCGTGCTCGACCTGCAAGCGGGTATTGACCTCCAGAAAAAAGTATTTTTGGCTGGCCGAGTCAAACAGAAATTCAACCGTCCCAGCTGATGTATAACCAATCTCCCTCATCAGGCGGTTAGCGGTGAAACAGATTTCGTTTCGGATGTCCTCATTGAGGCTGGGTGATGGCGCCTCTTCAATAATTTTTTGGTTGCGCCGCTGTAGTGTGCACTCTCTTTCATAAAGATGAATGACATTGCCGTGGGTATCCGCCACAACCTGGACCTCAATATGACGCCCCTTTTCAATATACTTTTCAACCAGCAGTTGTCCGTCACCGAAGGATTTTATTCCCTCTGACTTGGTCTTTTCAAACGCCTGTTCGAGCTCTTCGGACTTCTCAACCTTGACCATACCCTTACCACCACCACCGGCCGCGGCCTTAATCATAATCGGAAAGTCGACATGGTCATCCTTCATCCACTTCCGGATCTGTTTCACATTTTTCACATCACTGAGACCGGGAATAGTCGGCACATTGGCTTTCAATGCCAGCTTCTTGGCCTGGATTTTATCTCCCATCACCCGAATCACATCCGGAGTCGGGCCGATCCAGATTAAGCCTGCATCGATAACCTTCTGAGCAAAATCTGGGTTTTCAGCCAGAAACCCCCAGCCAGGGTGAATGGCGTTTGATCCGCTATCTTTAGCAGCCTTGATAATCTTCTCCATATTCAGATAGGACTGAATGGGAGGAGCTTCACCAATATGCACAGCTGAATCCGCCATCAATACATGTGACGCCAGTCTGTCCGGTGTACTATACACTGCCGTAGTCGGAATCCCCAAATCCTTGCAGGTATGGATGATCCGAACGGCTGGTACACCGCGGTTGGCAATCAGCACTTTTTCGATTTTTTTATTTTTCATTTTTTGTAATATACCTGTTTTTAAATGCTAAACAAGACCCATTTGAACTAATGTCCCCGAATTGTATTATATAAACCGCTAAATATGCAACCCGGTAATTCAATGAGAGACGTCTATCAGGGGTAAAGCAAAGGGCGAAATTGGAAGCGAAAGCAGGTCCTGCAGGGAATAAACTGTTCAGCCAGGGTTCGAAAATGTAGGATCGCTGGCTGGATCACGTCATTCATAATTAAACCCCACTTTTTCATTAAAGCCTGAAATTTTCAGGGAGATTTATCTATTAAGGCCCACTTTTGGATTGACAGACCCTTTCTCAGGTCGTATGATTCTATTTATAGAAACATCAACCAATGGACAGAATGATGACACAAACACAACCCTCCATTTCAAACCGGACCATCAGACGATCATGGTGGCAGCATCTACTCAAACAGATCTGGGGTTGGTAGATTCAAACAGGGCCGCGTGTCATACAAATGATTAAGCCCCTGTGAGCCGACTACCGGTTCACAGGGGCTTTTTTTTTGAAAATTATCAGGCAGTAGATTGTCACACATGTGGAGATATCATGAGTCAAACCCTTTCTATGATTTTAGAGTCAGACCAGCCCTTTTGTATCATCCAGAAACAGGACAGTGAAGATGTATTGATCCTGGAAGGCGAAGCGCTTGAACTCGATCGCATCGACGATATACCAAGAAAGACCGGAACACCGTCCGGAGGCAGGTCTTATGACAGTATCAGCCTGGTTCCATTTTCACAGATACGGGAGAAGGGGTACCAGGCTCGAAACGATGGGGAGCGAATACTCACCCTGAATATCAAACAGTTCAGTGAACTGGCAGTTGACGAGCTATTGAACGGGATTGAGACGTGTGAGATCCGCCTGGAAAACGGTTTTGAGTATGACATGACCACAGAAGCCTACGAAAAATTGATCCAGCAGATCGTCGATGATGAGATCGGCAATGGTGAGGGTGCCAATTTCGTTGTTCCCCGTACCTTAACGGGCCGGATTAACGATTTTTCAACAACCAAAGCCCTTTCCATCTTCAAATACCTGCTTGAAAACGATTACGGCACCTACTGGAAATTCATCTTTTACAATGGAACCCGCTTCTTTATCGGATCCACACCAGAGCGACATCTGTATGTGGAAAATCAACGGGTCAAAATGAATCCCATCAGCGGGACCTTTCGTAAGAAAAAAGCTTACCACCGACGCAGTGAGTTCAAAACCAACCTGATGTCTTTCCTGAATGACCCCAAGGAGATCAATGAGTTGTTCATGGTTGTCGATGAGGAGCTGAAGATGATGTCCAGAATGTGCAGCCAGGGGGGCGCCATTATCGGCCCACTGCTGAAGGAGATGTCAAAGCTGATTCACACAGAGTACCTGCTTTCTGGTGAGAGCGACAAGGACGTCATCGAGCTGTTCAAGGATTCCATGTATGCGGCAACCGTCACCGGAAGTCCGGTGGAAAATGCCTGCAATATTATCCTCAAGTACAGCCAGCATTCCCGACGGTATTATGGCAGTGCCATTCTATTGCTGGGAAGGGATGAGCAGGGGGGAGACACGCTGGATTCGCCCATTACCATCCGGACCCTGGAAGTGGATACCGGAGGACAGTTCCAGACCGCAGTCGGAGCTACCCTGGTCCGGGATTCCATCGCCTCGGAAGAGGTATTGGAAACAGAGGCCAAAAGCGCCGCCCTGCTGGACAGCATTGTTTCCAGGGAAAAGCAGGAGGTCCCCACACCCATGATGAGTCGGCTGGCAAATGACGATGAGATAGCCGAACAGCTGCAGTTTCGAAACCAGTATCTCTCCAATTTCTGGTTTTTCAAGCAGGAGACCCGGCTGCAGTCGCAGTTCGACAATCAGGACATCAAAATTACCATCATCCATAACGGGGACGATTTTGTTTACATGCTTAAACACATCTTCAGTTCCTTCGGCATGCGCACCACCATCATCCCCTGGAAGATCTACGATCTCGATAAGGATGACAGTGCCATCACACTCGTGGGTCCAGGCCCGGGAAATCCAAACCAGTCGGAAGACCCCAAAATGCAGGCGAACTATGCCATCGTCGACGGGCTGCTGAAAAGACAGAAGCCTTCCCTTTATATCTGTCTGGGACATCAGTTCCTGGGACATCGGCTGGGTTTTCCCGTAGCCAGAAAAAAGGTACCGCTACAGGGAGTCCAGGAGAAAATCCAGCTTTTTGGCAGGGAAGAGCGGGTTGGGTTTTATAACACCTTTGTCCCCATGAACAGCGATTTGTCAAAGGCGTATGAGGTGTCATTGGCTCAGGACAACCAGGAGATGCTGGCCATTCGAGGGGATTTTTTCATTGGATTCCAGTTTCACCCGGAGTCCATTCTGACCAAAAACGGCGATGCCATTTTGAAGGAATCCATCGCCTATCTGTTGGGGTGATTCCAGCTCAGGTTTAATAGCGCTTGTGATACGTCTCCAGCCAGCTTGTGTGATGTTTAGGGGCTATCATGCGATCAATGAGGGACAGAATCTCGCGGTCATCGTGGTTCAGCAGCTGATCCGATTGGATGAAACCAACATTGTTGCCGTCCGGATACAGAAAGTAGGGCTTGTGGTGCTTGGCACGGTCCGACATGGCGATGGTGTTAGCTGAAGGGTTGAGGTAATCAATCGCGCCGTTGCAGATGCAAAAATACTCAGTTGCCCGGGAGGGAACCATGGCGTCCCGAACCGCCCCCGGCTTAAAAACCTGCAGAAAGCAGACGGTCCCCTTCACGCCGATGGTGGCAGTAGCCCCCTTGATCCGGTACCGACGGCTGCGACGGCGTGGAGTCACCACTGATAATAGCGACCCGTAAGTCAAGGCAAGATCCCCACCCTGATCCGAATCCAACTCCAGCTTCAGGCGACTTTCACCCTTGAGTTGCAGCACTGAGCGGTCCGGCAGTGACAAGGTCAACAGACCTCCCTTCTCCAGGTTAACGGTAGTACCACTCTTGACCCTGTCCCACTCGGAAAGCGAGCCACTGTCTGTGAAAGCAATCCCGGAAAGCTGTTTGACCACCGCGGCTCCCTGTCCATCAATGGGCCGGGCTGACTGTTGCCAGTTCACCATTTCTTCAGGCTGGCTGGTACTGCAACCCAGAGGCAGTCCTACCACCAGGGAGGTCAGCAGCAGATTTTTCCCAAACACCAGAATCTCTCTTCTGTTCAGATTTTCCATCTTCATGGGACCCCCTTTATTGGTTGATATTCACTTCTGGGTGCATTTATTTTTCGATTCCGTCTCTGGCTTCAATACCTTGTGTATAATAGTGCTTCACCTCCCGCATTTCCGTTACCAGATCCGCCATTTCCAGTACTTCCGGCTCCGCCTTTCGCCCAGTGATCACAACCTCCACCGAAGGATCCCGACCGGAAACCGCTTCGAGCAGTTCATTTACCGTAAACAGGCGATACCAGGTCGCGATGTTGGCTTCGTCCAGGATAACCAGCTGGTAGTCTCCCGATGCCAGAACTGATTTGATTTCGTTGAGCCCCTCCCTTGCCACACGGATATCGGCCTCTTCGGGGTCATTGTGAATAAAACAGTCCCGACCGTACTGCCGGACCTCTATCTCCCCCTTAAACCGGGCCAGGCTTTCCAGTTCAGCATACTTCATCCCTTTCACAAACTGGCCGATAAAGACCTTCATCCCGGCGCCGACTGCTCTCAGGGCGAGTCCGAGCGCGGCTGTTGTTTTTCCCTTACCGTCACCGGTATACACATGCACATATCCTTTCATCTTTTTCCTGTTCAGTGGTGTCGTCAATATATATAAGGGGTTTAGCAGGGACCAGCCCGGCCGTTCTGACACTAATGTAGGTGACTCTTCACGGCTGTGTCAACAAACGGAGATGGGAACGCTGGAAAAACTAACGGTCTATGACAGACATGGCCGAAACCCTGAGTCCGAGACGAACGGGTTGACCCGGATCCGGTATCAGAGTGTCATTGGGCAGGTTAACCACCAGGGACTCACCGTTTTCCGCTCGCGCTGTCAGCTGGTAATCGGCCCCCTGAAATCGAACATCCTTGACCTGTGCCATGACCACCAGTTCATCCGCCGCCGCCGGATCTTGAGAACCCATCAGGTGAGCCGCTTCCGGGCGGATCAGAATGGTTACGTTCTGCCCGGAAGCCGGAAGTGGATCCTTGATGGGAATGATGCCCAACGGGGTTTCGACACCGCCGTTGCCTTGAACCACTCCCTCAACCATATTCTGAAACCCGAGAAATGAGGCAACAAATCGGTTGGCCGGTTTTTTATAAAGGTTTACTGGTGAATCGACCTGTTCAATACGCCCAGCGCTGACGACAGCAATTCGATCCGCCACGGAAAAAGCCTCGTTGTGATCATGGGTCACAAATATGGTCGTTATCCGGATCCGCTTCAAAATCGCCTGCACGTCCCGGAGCAGGCGTTCTCTGAGTACCCGATCCAGCGAACCCATGGGCTCATCCAGCAAAAGCAGGCGGGGTTGTGGTGCCAGACTCCGGGCCATTGCCACCCGCTGCCGTTCACCACCAGACAGCTCGTTGACATTTCTCTGCCCCATACCTGTCAGGCCAACCAATTCCAGAACCTCTTCCGCCCGTTTTCTGATGTCATTGTCTGCCCTGTTTTTGACCCGCAGTCCGAAGACAACATTTTCGTATACGTTTTTGTGGGGAAACAGCGCAAATTCCTGAAACATCATGCCAAAGTTCCGGCGATGGGGATCAATTCCAGTGATATCTTTGCCATCATAGAGGATCTGCCCGCTATCAGGGGTTTCCAGGCCGCAAATCATCCGCAGCAGGGTTGTCTTCCCACAACCTGAAGGCCCCAGCAGACAAAGAATCTCACTGGACTGCAGGGAAAGATTGATCTCCTGCAGGATCAGGTCCGAGTCTATCACTTTCACAAGATTCCGGACTTTGAGGATACTCATGCTAAAATTCTCCCTGGCCTTCGATTCTTAGTTTTTCCAGCATTAAAAAGCCGACAGCGGTTACCAGCATCAACAGACTGCTCATGGCCATGGCCTGACCATAGTTGAGTGCACCGGGTTGTCCCAGAAACCGGTAGATGGCCAGCGGCATGGTTGGTGTCTGAGGACGGGCCACAAATACGGTTGCGCCGAACTCCCCCAGACTGATGGTAAAAGCGAATACAGCGCCAACGATCAGCGAGCGCCCGATAATGGGTAATTCAACAGATCGCCACACCCTGAACGGCGAAGCTCCGAGTAATGCCGCAGACTCCTTCAGACTCTGCGGAATGCTTCTCAATGCCGGCAAGACACTGCGAACCACAAAAGGAAACGCCACCAGCGTATGTGCCAGCGGTACCAGGAGCAGTGACGTTCTCAGGTTCAGAGGGGGCCTGTCCAATGCAATGATAAATCCGAAGCCGAGCGTCACGGCGGAGGTGGAGAGCGGCAACATGAAAATGGGGTCAAACAGGGCACTGATCCGGCCTTCTGACACTGACAAGAACTGAGCGGCGAGTATCCCTATCACCACTGAAAACACGAGGGTCACCAGGGCAAACCCGCAGGAGTAGAACACCGCTTCCAGGGGCGGTACGTAGAAAATCGACTGAACCGGGTTGACAAACAGGGCTCGGTAATAAACTAAGGACAGACCCGTATCCGTTAAAAACGATCGCAGAATCAATGCAGCCAGCGGGGTTCCAACCAGCAGCAATATCAGGCAGACATTACCCCCAACCCAGCTGCGATCCTTTGCCGTTCGTATCGGAACCTGGGAATGTGCCCCTGAGACCGGCTGCAACGTGACCACCTGTTTTCGCTGCAGGGTCGTGTAAACCCACATCATCAAAAGGATGAACACAATCTGGATCAGAGAGAGCGCCGCTGCCATGGGCAGGTTAAACAGGTGCACGGCCTGCCGGTAAATTTCAACCTCGATGGTCGCCAGTCTCGGACCTCCCAGGATCAGGATGACGCCAAAACTGGAGAAACAGAAAATAAACACCAGCAGGCTGGAGGCCAGAATAGCCGGTTTTAACAATGGCAGGGTAACCCTGAAAAAGACCTTGACGGAAGAAGCGCCTAACACGCGGGCTGATTCGGTCAACGATGGATCAAGCCGGGCCCAGAAGCCGCCAACCATTCGCAGAATAACGGTATAGTTGAAGAAGACGTGGGCCAGAAGCACGAACAGAACAGAGTGGTTCATCTGAATCGGGGCTTCCGAAAGATTAAACACTGCCTGCAATAATTCGTTGATCAGGCCCCGGGGACCAAGAAGTGCCTGAAATGAGGTTGCAACGACCACCGTTGGCAATACAAAGGGAACGGTTGCAAAGGCCTGGAGCAGCTTTTTACCGGGAAACCGGTACCGCGCGAACACGTAAGCTCCAGGTAACGCCAGGACGAGCGTCAGCAGGGTAGACACCGCCGCCTGCCAGAACGTGAACCAGAGCGTCCTGGCATAGTATCCCGATTTAAACAGTTTTTGCAGACTGCCCAGCGCCCATTCTCCGTCCGGTATAAAGCTCAACCCGAAAATACGAGCCAGCGGATAGAAATAAAACAGCGCCAGGAACAGAACAGGAGCCCCGGCAATCAGCAGTTGGTATCTCTTTTTAATGGGTTCACCTCAATACAATGTCGGTCCAGGTTTCGATCCAGTTCTCCCGCTGGGTGGCAATTCTCTCAGGTGCTAACATAACCGGTTGTTCGGCGGTAACTGTGTGTTTGGTAAACACCTGGGGCAAGCTGGCTTTCCGGTTGCTGGGAAAGACAAACATCTGTAATGGGATATCTTCCTGAAAATCAGTATCCAGCATGAAATCGATCAGTTTCTGCGCCAGTTTCAATTTTTTGGTGCCCTTCAGAATACCGACAAACTCTATCTGCCTGAAACAGGAGCCTGGGGATGTAACCGCTGCGGTGGGTGCTTCTGCTGGCTTCTTTTTAGCGTAGAAAACCTCTGCGGGTGGGCTACTGGCATAGCTGACAACGATAGGCCGGTTCCCCTTGGAAGCCGCCGAAAATGATCCCCAGTAAGCTTCCTGCCAGCCTTTGGTAACCAGCACGCCATTCTTCGTCAGTTTTTTCCAGTATTCCTGGTACCCCTGTTCGCCAAATCGACCCACGGTGGCCATTAAAAATGCCAGTCCCGGGGAGGAGGTTGCAGGATTCTCGACAACTGTCAGGTTTTTATAGCGGGGGTCAACCAGTGCCGCAATATCCTGCGGCGGTTGTATCCCCTTTTTCTGGAACCACTTTTTATCATAATTCAGGCAGACGTCCCCGAAATCCACCGGCAGCAACCGGTTTTGAATGTCCAACTTCAGCTCATCCGGAATATGGCGCAGGAGAGGTGACGGGTATGCGATAAAGACACCGGCCTTCAGCGCCCGGCTGATAAAGGTGTTATCCACCCCATAGAAAACATCTGCCAGCGGATTATTCTTCGACAGGATCGCCTGGTTCAATGCCGCACCAGCATCACCAGCCTTCAGGAAACGAATCTTGACCTGCTCCCTTTTTTCAAAAATGGCGACCACTTTCTTGCTGACACTGAAACTGTCATGGGTCATGACAGTGATTTCCAGTGGTTTGCTGAACGCCGTTCCCGGCAGGATGCCCATTATCCAGAGTGACAGGGAGAGAATGAGGGTGATGGAAATCGGTCTTTTCATGACGAAGCTCATATTCAGGTTAACGCAACAACAGGCAAGGCAACAGCACCCATTTCATTCAGTCCTGTGCGAATCACCCATGTAAACAGAAGCCCAATCTGACGCCACCGAATTCCATCAGAAACATCTCAAAAAAAAAGCCATCCCAGAAGAAACTGAGATGGCTGAAGAGAGTGCCTGTAGTTCCCTACACCGGCATTACCCGGATCAGGTTCAACGGTAAAACCAACAGCATTATGCAAAGGTTCCTCTCAGCCTGGTTTATCCAAGCTCCCGGTAGTATTTCGATTGGTATGTATCAAGCGTAGGCCTTTCCGGTTTGGATGTCAACAAGGCGACTGGTGCCGAAACATACTTTGACAATCGATTCAGATACCAGATATCATGGGTTATTGAGACAGCAATTGAGATGACACAACCCAACCAGGAGTCACGAGATGACCATCGCACTTTCCGTCAACAACCTGAAGAAGGTATATAGTGGGGGAGTTGAGGCCCTTAAAGGCATCAGTTTTGAGGTCCGAAAGGGTGACTTTATGGCGCTGCTTGGACCGAATGGCGCCGGGAAGTCCACAACCATCGGTATTATCAGCTCACTGATCAATAAGAGTGGCGGATCAGTTCAGATTTTCGGACACGATATTGACACCGATTTTTCTGCAGCCAAGCGGAATATCGGCGTGGTTCCGCAGGAGTTTAACTTCAACCAGTTTGAAAATGTCGGTGATATCCTACGGGCACAGGCAGGATACTTCGGCATTGATGCCGCAACAGCAGCCCAACGTACCGAAAAATATCTCAGACTGCTGGGACTGTGGGATAAAAGAGATGAGGTCTCTCGCCTGCTATCCGGTGGTATGAAACGCCGGCTGATGATTGCCCGGGCACTGGTGCATGAGCCGCAACTTCTGATTCTCGATGAGCCAACGGCAGGGGTGGATATTGAGCTGCGACGGTCCATGTGGGACTTCCTCATTGAGATCAATCGAGCTGGTACCACGATCATTCTGACCACCCATTACCTGGAAGAGGCAGAGCAGTTGTGCCGCTCCATTGCCATTATTGATCATGGCGACATCGTTGAGAACACCCAGATGAAGGACTTGCTGAAGAAACTGGATCATGAAACCTTTGTTCTGGACCTGGGATCCGGGCTGGATGAAGGCATTTCGCTACCCGGATTTGAAACCCGGTTAATCGATGCCACCACCCTGGAGATCGACATGACAAAGAATCAGTCACTCAACCACATCTTTGCAGTCCTGAGTGAACAGGATATTGAGGTTAAAAGCCTGCGCAATAAAACCAACCGCCTGGAAGAGTTGTTTATCGAACTGGTCAACAGGGAAAAAACCCCAACATTGGAGAAAAAGGCATGACGTTTAAAGAGCAGTGGGTGGCCCTGATGACAATCGTCAGGAAGGAAATTCGACGTTTCCTGCGGATCTGGGTTCAAACATTGATCCCACCAGCCATCACCATCGTCCTCTATTTTGTTATTTTCGGGCAGCTGATCGGTGCCCGTATCGGTGACATGGCCGGCTTCAACTACATGCAGTATATTGTACCCGGGCTAATCATGATGTCGGTGATTACCAATTCTTACGGCAACGTGGTCAGCTCCTTTTTCAGCAACAAGTTCCAGCGCTGCATCGAAGAGTTGATGGTTTCCCCCACTCCGGAATATATCATCATCATCGGATTTGTTGTTGGCGGTGTTGCCCGCGGCATACTGGTCGGCAGTATCGTCAGTGTCCTTGCTCTTTTCTTTACAGACCTCAGCCTGTTTCATGCAGGGGTTACTTTCAGCATCGTCATCCTGACAGCAATTCTCTTTTCGCTCGGGGGTTTCATCAACGCCATCTACGCGAATAAGTTCGACGATATTTCCATTGTCCCGACCTTCATCCTGACCCCATTAACCTACCTGGGCGGCGTCTTCTACTCTATCGACATGCTTCCACCCTTCTGGCGTATGGTTTCAAAGGCCAATCCCATCGTATATATGGTCAATGGTTTTCGGTATGGCATCCTGGGGATCTCAGATGTGGGAATCGGAGTATCTTATGGCATGATCACCATATTCATCCTGGGAGCTTACATCTGGGCCTACACCCTGATGCGAAAGGGGGTTGGGATTCGAAGCTGATCATGGCATGAGGAGGTACTGATTACTTATCTGCCGACACCCAGACAGATGTCTTGCCGTTTTTTGTGATTTGAGACGACAGACCGCTAAGGGCAATCATCTCAACTATCTGATCCGGTGAAAAAAAGCGGCTGCCCATCAGAGCCAGTTTTTCACCCCAGGCGATCAGTTTCACCACAAACCGTTTGATATCAAACTCCTCTATCACCAGGCGGCCACCTGGTTTCAACACCCGTACAAATTCTGCTATGGCTTCCTGGGGTTTCACGAAGTGATGCAGGGCATCCACAACCAGAATCCGTTCAAAACACTCATCCGGAAACGGCAGTCTTTCAACCCGTGCTCTAACCGGCTGTAGTTTTCCTTTTTTGCCCGTCTGTTTCAACATTCGATGAGAGAAATCGCAGACGACCACCTGATCAGTGAGGGAGGTCAAATGACCGGATACACGACCCGTTCCTCCGCCGGCATCCAGCAGACGGCCTCCGGTGGGCAGATTTAGAATAGTTACCAGCTCGGGGGCAACAGATAGCTTAATCAGTCGATCGTATAGTGGTGCTATGACATCAAAATGGTCCAGCATGTTGATTCCGGATTATCAAGGGTTGGGAACTAATCTTCAGCAAACAGATCGCGCACGGGGCTTCTAAATACAGGTCCCCCGGGTTGACTTTCGGGATTGCAGTGGGCGTCAAACTCGTTGAAATAACGGTTTGCCTGGCGTATGGCTATCTGGTTGTAACTGCGGTTAATAATTTTGAACAGCCCGCTTCTGGCCTGAGACAGCATCGAGGTCTTGTAGTCCATGGCAAACGGGTTTTTCCAAACCTCCAGGGTCAGGATGGCAAATTTCAGCAGGCTGTCGTATTCAAACTCCTTGCTCAGTGTCTGGTTGTTCTGGAGGTAGGAGATGTTTTCGTTACATTTATGGACCACATCAGACAGCCGGCTTTTCTGCAACTCCTTGTTTTCAGTTGCCTTGATCAGATAGTATTCATTCAGCAACTGGTTCAGGGCGATCATTCCATTCATCAGGTAAACATCGCGATGAATGATGCCCGCAGTTGCGTTGAGATTCTGCTCAATAATCGGGGCGAAGATGGGAAACCGGGAGAGGATAAGATTGATTTTCAGGTGAATGAGCTGCACAATAATCGCCGGGCGCTGGAACTTACCCACCGGCAGTTTTTCATTTCCCTTGCGGATGGCATGATACGCCGCAATCACCTCTGCTGTCGTGATGCTTTCGGAATAGAAACTGGTTTTTTCATAATTGGAATTCAGGATGTCAAAATCCCGGATACTCTTTCTTGTCTGAATATGCAGCACGGCCAGCTGTCTTTTGGCGTCTGCATAGCTAACATCCTTCACCAGATAACCGGTCAACAAGCGCTTCTGGAACAGTTCGAGATAGTGTAGAAAGATCTTCAGGAACCAGGACAGGTTATTGAGGCTATACGCATGTGTGTTGATCGCCATGCCCAGGTTTTGGACAATGGATTCAATAATGGCAAACTTCTGGTCCGACAGGCCGCTCTGCTGAACGTCCTGGTATGACTGAATAGATTTCAATGCCTGCAGATCTCCCGACAAGGGAAACTTCGAAATCAGGCTGTTTATCTCCTGTCTGAGTTTCTGATTTCGTATGGGGTCCTTCGAGAGGTCACTGTTCATCGCCAACCGGAACTCGGAAAGATCAGGGACCTTTCTGACAGAACCAAACAACCCCCGTTTTGCTTTCTGGCTGAAATTAGGGTTATTCCCAAAAAACTCAGGGGAACTCGGGAAGTGGGCAATCTCCTCCGTAGGCTTTCTCAACTCTTGCCTGCTTTCTGCCTGTTCTCCCGTATTGTCGTTTTCCATCCTGCCCAATTTTAAATAGTGTTGATCCCCACAGCCGGTTGCCTCCTGAGGCGTCAGCTTTACCGATATGTGATCATCCGTTTTTTATCTTCAATTTAAAGCCGTCCATATTCTCATGAAAATAGTCCGCCTTGTTCCGGTGAGCCCTTTTCATCTCCCCAAACACCAGATTAAACAGCTTCTGATCTTCTTCCTTCATACGATCCAGTTTCTGGCTCTTCAATTTTTGAAAATACTCGAAGTAGCGATCGATAATTTTCTCATTCCCAAAATATACAGCGGTCAGCATCACCAGGCGTCCACTACGAAATGTGATGAACCTGTTTTTAACGGATTTAAATAATTCAGCCGCTTTTTTCTGGATATTCCGGAGCAGCGCCTCTGCCTCTTCCGGTTTTCCCTGATCCATTAAAACTTCCGCCAGGGTCAACCGTAGGGTGATGGTGTGCCAGGCCAGTTCAACGCTGTTGTTCAGCTCTGCCAGGGTTGTGGAAGCCTCGATGGCGGTTTTATATGATTTCACGACCAGCGCCGATGACCGCTTAACCGACGCTATTTCCGGGAGAAAGGTCTGAAAGCCCTTTTTTCGCTGCTCGCGCTCCTTCATCCAGACATCCTTAAACTCGGGATGTTGCAGCAGTTTAGGCAGTGGCGCATCCTCCTTCTGGCGAAACATCTGCTTCTGGGTACTGGCAAAGAAGCAGGAGGGGCAGACGGTTACCTTGCACTGATTATAGTCAATGAAGTCAAACCCATCGGTGCTGACCTGATAGACTGGAATCCCGAAAATATTGTGGCTGGCCTTCAGGCTTTTGGGTTTCAGGGCGAAATGCTTGACAATATCCGAACTGCCGCAAACAAAACAGGCCAGGTTAAAGTCAGTAATGGCATTGCTCTCCTTGTTCTCCTCCGATTCAGGGACCGCTTCACGCGGAGCGGGCTTTTTCTCAACCGGTTCTGCCGGTGTCGCAATCTTCTCTGGTTCGGGGTCCGCCGCGAACGTCTGGGGATCACCTCCACCATCCTCAGCGGTAAACAGTTGCAGGTCGTCCGACTCCTGCTCGAGCTGGCAGTTTTCGATCAGCCGGTTTTTCTGCTGCTTCCACTTAATACCCTGGAAACACCAGCCAACCATACGGTCGTGAAGCGAATCCTGAAATCCGCAACACCCCGCCAGCTGTTTCAGGTAAGCTTTTTCTTTATCGTGAAGCGACTCATCCGCTGAAATGATCAGCATCACCTCAAAAAAGATCCGTTTCAGGACATTTTCGTTCATCTGGGGATGCGGCGTCAGCTGGGGGGCCTTGTTGTTACGCACCATCTCTGTCAGTTGCTGCTGATAGCCCTCATCCTTGACCAGGTCGATGGCTATTTTCAGAAACCGGACCTCCGATGCATCCAGCTGTTCATCACTCATGATGGTCGCCACCAGAACTTCTGCATACCAGCGAAGCTGTTTTTCACTCAGGCCGCTGATGGGAACCCCCATATCACCGATTTTTCCATCGGTGGAAATCAACTGGACCTGCTCATTCTTCCACGACAGCCCTTCCATACACCAAGCCATCAGTGCCTTAAAATAGGTATCGCTGAACCGGAAAACCCTGGCTGTCTCTTTCAAAAAGCGCTTTTCCGCATCCGTCAGCTCAGCATCTGAAATCAATACCAGAATCAACTCAAGGAAGACGGCAGCCAGCACTTTGGGGGGAACACCTGAGGGCCTGGAGATTGGGGGTGGTTGTTTTGAAGCCAGGCGACCCATCAGCTCCTGCTTCTCATCCGGCTTTTTCACCAGGCGGACGATATCCCTGATGAATTCAGCTTCCGGCTGGCTGATTTCACCATCAGCCAGCACGGCAGCGATTACCATCTCGGCGTACCAGAATCGCTGGGCCTGGGTCAAAGCCTTGAAAGGGACACTCATGGAGTCTTCAGTCATCGCGATCAATTATCCAAAGTCAATTATCACTCAATGGGATAACAAACGGAACTGGGTATCGTTTCCGGGCAACAATGTTTCAGCTGATTGCTCTGGTGCCGGATACTATTCGGAATCCCCATTCTATAGAAAAACACGGGGAAAAGACAACTGATAGTTGATAAGCCATACCGTACCGCATCCCCATCCTTCTGTTTTATTGCGCTTTTTTATTTGGACAGACGCAGCATCCACAACAGACTGGGCGAAGGGTGACATCCGATATCTGAGCAAACGGGTATTTCATCTTTGGATTTCTTCGCAAATCAGAAAACGATATAAAAAACCGATTGCAATTTTTCATAAATTCCTTAAGAATTTAGCCTTTTGGTAAATTATAGAATTGCAGGCTCAAGCGGCACTTCGATCCTTGCTGACGATACAACGGGTTTTTCAAGATGAATAAGACAATCAATTCCATATCATTCACGGCATCTCCCATTAACGGTGGCTATACAGACCGCATTCTGAGAATTGATCTCGCTACAAGCCAGATATCCATCCAGAAGCTGCCGCCCGACTATAAAAAGCAATATATCGGCGGGCGGGGATATGCATTGAAGTTGATCTGGGACGAAACCAGCAAAGATACACACTTTGACAGCCCGGAAAACCTGCTGGTCATGGCCGGAGGGCCCCTGTGCAACGAGCCCAGGTTCCCCGGTACCGGTAAATTCATTGTGGGGACCATCTCCCCACTGACTGATACCTTCATGGATTCAAATGTCGGCGGATATTTCTCATCGATCCTGAAAGCATGCGGATTTGACGCCATTGCCATGAGTGGCATTGCAACAGAAAGGTGCATTCTGATCATTGACGATGATTCCGGAGAGATCAGCCTTGTAAATGCGCCGAATGTGGAGAAAACAATTGAAAACGGCGGGATCTCATATGGAGAGAACCTGCTAATGGAATTTACGGGCAATCAGCTGAACAAGAACGTTGCAGCCATCGCAACCGGTATCGGTGCAGAAACCACCAATTTCGGTCTGATTAACAGTTTTTTCTACGACAGCCAGCGAAAACGGCTCAGAACCAAGCAGGCAGGACGAGGCGGAACTGGAACGGTTATGCGTCATAAAGGGTTAATGGGTGTTATCGTGAGGTCAAGCCAGTCCCGCTCAAGGGGTAACAATCCAGTCAACCCCGCGCTGGTCAAATCCTCCGGCGCCGCTCTGGCGAAGGTGATCCGGCAGGAAGACCCGAAGCAGCTGAACCTCGCCCAGTGGGGAACACCGGTCCTGACGGAGTACATGAACAATTTTCACCTGCTGCCCATTAACAACTACCAGCTGGGGCAACACGAAAACGCCAAAAAGATTTTTGCCGGGGTGTTTCTGGAGCAGTTTCTGAAGAAAAAACGGGCTGACGGCTGTTATTTCGGCTGCAACCTCTCCTGTGCCAAGGGAGCAGAAAATGTCACGCTGCAGTATGGCCCCCGGAAAGGGATAACAGTCGGCATCGACGGCCCTGAATATGAAACGGTAGGTGCTGTGACCGGTCTGGGCATCTTCGATCCTCAGTTTACGATGGAATACAACTGGTACTGCGATGAGTATGGTATCGATTCCATCTCCACCGGTGTTGTGATGGCTTTTATCATGGAGTGTTGGCAACGGGGATACCTGACCCGCGAAGAGATCGGCTATGACCTCGCCTGGGGGGATCTGGAAACCACTGACCGCCTGCTCCACGATACAGCTATGGGCAAAGGGATCGGGGAAATTGCTGCAAAGGGCATCCTGCGGGCCAAAAACTGGATCGCAGAGCATCACGCTGCTAAGACGGGCGTCGCAGTGAATGAGGTGATGGCCGAGCTGAACAAGTTTGCCATGGAGACTAAGGGGCTGGAGTTCTCCATGTATATCTCCCGGGAATCGCTGGCGCAACAGGGCGGATACGGTTTTGCTCTCAAGGGCCCTCAGCATGACGAGGCCTGGTTGATCTTTCTGGATCAGGTCCATCGGGAAATGGAAACCTTCGAAATGAAGACAGCTGCCCTGAAATGGTTTCCCCTGGTTCGTACCTGGTTCAGCGCTGTCGGCCTCTGTAAACTACCCTGGATAGACGTACGACATCCAGAAGCAGAACACACGGGCAATCCGGCCCAGAACATCCCTTCATTCGAGCTCTATGTCCAGTTTCTGAATGGCACAACCGGCTCGAACAAAAATATTGAGGAGGTGCTGCTGGATTCCGAGCGACTACACCTGCTGCAGAAGATGATCAACCTGAGGCAGGGAAAAGGAACCCGGGAATTCGACCGTATTCCGTTGCGAGCAATGGCCCCTGCATTTCCGGAAGAGTACCAGAACCGTGAGGCCTATTACGATGAGTGGCTGCAGAAAAACGCGGAGAATGGGGATCAGCTGCCGGAAACAATTGAAGCGCGGCACGACCTGCTGGTCCAGGCTAGAGCAGAGGCCTATGAGACGCTTTGTGATCACGTGTACAAGGCCAAGGGTTACAGTATCAGCGGAATTCCGCTTCCCGACACACTGAAGCGGTTTGACCTCTTTGACGACAAAGCTCTGACCATTCTTGAAAACTACGGTTTTTCAAACGAACTGAAGAACTAACAGGTCAGGCAGGGCCTGCGGGCTGCAGTAACCTCGTCCAGACGTCTCACCTTGGTAAATTCCGGCGATTGATGCAACGCGTCGGGATTCCCCTTGATTTCAGCCGCAATGGTTTTCATCGCCTGGATAAAGCGATCAATATCCTCTTTGGATTCCGTCTCTGTCGGCTCCACCATAATGGCGCCATTCACAATCAGCGGGAAATAGATGGTTGGCGGATGAAATCCATAATCGATCAGCCGCTTCGCAATATCCAGGGTCGTCACATGACTCTCCTTCTGAAGTTTGTCTGAAAAGACACATTCATGCATGCAGGGTTGATCATAAGGAAGAAAGTAGGTCTCTTTCAGCTTCTCTTTGATATAGTTTGCATTCAATACCGCATAGCTGCTTGCATCCTTCAGTCCTTTTCCTCCCATGGTCAGAATATAGCTGTACGCTCGGATCAATACACCAAAGTTCCCGTAAAAGGCGTGCAGCCGGCCAATGGAATCCGGACACGCTTCGTTGAGAACGTACTGATCCCCCTGCTTTTCAGGTCTGGGCGTCGGCAGAAATTTGGACAGGTGTTTTCCAACCAGAACAGGACCTGCTCCAGGGCCCCCTCCACCGTGGGGCGTTGAAAACGTCTTGTGCAGGTTGAGATGCATCACATCAACACCAATTTTGCCGGGTCGTACCACGCCCATGATCGCATTCATGTTTGCACCGTCAGCATAAACCAGACCGCCTTTGTCATGCACGATGTCGGCGATCTCCTTCAGATTTGCTTCGTACAAGCCAAGGGTATTAGGGTTGGTGATCATGATGCCGGCCGTCTCCTCATCCATCAATTCGGCTACAATCTCAGGGGTCAGTATGCCTTCTTCACCCGATTGAACCGGAACCGACTTAAAGCCGCAGAGGGCCGCGCTCGCTGGGTTGGTTCCATGCGCCGTGTCAGGAATCAGAATTTTGGTCCGTGTCGAACCCTTACTACGGTGGAAGGCGGAAAAGATCATCATCCCTGCCAGCTCTCCATGCGCTCCAGCTGCAGGCTGCAGGCTGGCAGCATCCATACCGGTGATCTCGCACAGCAGTCTCTCCAACTCAACCAGAAGCTGCAGGGCGCCCTGGGAGAGGCGTTGTGGGGCGAGCGGATGGGCAGAGGCAAAACCACTCAGGGAAGCCTGCCGGTCATTGGTTTTCGGGTTGTATTTCATGGTGCAGGACCCCAGTGGATACATACCGGTATCCAATCCGAAATTCCATTGGGAAAGGCGCGTATAGTGGCGGACCACTTCAACCTCTGAGAGATGGGGGAAATCAGGTCCGTCACCCACCAGGGAGGTGTCCAGATCGACCGGATCCACATCTCGTGTGGGCATTGAAAACCCGATTTTCCCTGGTCTGCTTTTTTCCCAGAGAAGGGGTTCTTCCTGAACCATGCCTCTGGCTGTCAGTTCTTCAGTCATCAGCTGATCTCCTTGATAAGGTTGTCCATATCCCGCTTCTCTATGGTCTCGGTCACGCACATCAGGTAACAACCAGCCAGTTCGGGATAGTATCCTCCCAACGGCAGGCCGGCCATGAATCCCTTCTCCAGAAGTGCCTCATAGCGCTTGTCAAACCCGGTTGAAAAATCAACGACGAATTCGTTAAAGGTCGGGCTGTCAAAAACAATCCGATACCCCTTTTGCTGCAGCTGCTGCTTGAGGTATTCACTCTTGTCACGATTCAGGCTGGCCAGCTCCCTGATTCCTGAACCTCCGACCGTCGCCATATAGATGGCTGATGCCATGGCGCACAAACCCTGGTTGGAACAGATATTCGAGGTGGCTTTCTCCCGGCGGATATGCTGCTCCCGGGTGGCCAGGGTAAGTACAAAACCACGTTTCCCTTCCACATCTGTTGTCTGCCCAACCAGTCGGCCCGGCAGGTTCCGCATGAATTTTTCACGACAGGCAAACATACCCAGCCCGGGCCCGCCAAACGACTGGGGAATGCCAAAACTCTGGCCTTCACCACAGGCGATATCGGCCCCGCAACTTCCCGGAGACTTCAAAAGGCCGTATGCCAATGGCTCTGAAAAGCAGCTGATAAACAGGGCCTTCTCATCCACCAATTGCTTTCCAACCGCTTCAAGGTCCTCAATCACACCAAAAAAGTTGGGTGACTGCACCGCCACAGCTGCAAGACCGTCCAGATCCGGTATGGCACTCATATCGCTCCGCCCGTTTTCCAGATAGGGGATTTCAACCACCTCATATCCCGTCGGAGCAAAATAGGTGGCTACCACCTCGCGATACAGGGGGTGAATGGCCTTTGAAAGCGCCACGACACTTCGTTTGGTGATTCGAATCGCCATCAGAAGCGCCTCCGCCAATGCCGTTGCGCCATCATAAAGCGAGGCATTCGCCACATCGAGTCCCATCAGGCGGGCCACCAGGGACTGATATTCAAAAATTCCCTGGAGGGTTCCCTGGCTAATTTCAGGCTGATACGGGGTGTAGGCAGTCATAAATTCAGAACGACTGATCAGGGAGTTCACAACTTCGGGGATGTAGTGCTGGTAACTCCCCGCCCCGATGAAGATCTTATTCCGGTTGGCACTTTCATTGGCAGCAGCCAGTTCGTCCATGTGCCGGTTCAGTTCCCATTCCGATTTGGGGTGCGGCAGGTCAAATTCGCCAGTAAACCGGTTGTCTGGTGGCACCATGGAAAAGATGTCATCCAGGGAGGATTGTCCCAAGACCGATAACATCTCCTTAACCTCTTCTTCAGTATGTGGCAGGTATCGCACGGTAATTCTCCTGATTAAATGTGTCTATTTGGTCAATGTCATTGGCTATCAAATCATTTTCGCCATGCCCCGCCGGGCGGTGCGCGCCGGTCTGACATCTTCAACAATTTCTACCTTCAATTGCCGTTTGCCCGCCTGGAGCGTCACAACCTGTCCCGGGACCAGCTGGGATGATGTTTTCACAAAACCACAGCAGAGTCCCCTGAATTTCAGGTCAGCCGGCCGGTCTTCGCTGGCAATACTGACAATCCGCCCCTCATGCCTCGCAATCGCCATATCAGTGGCACAGGTCAGAACAGTGCCAATGGATATTGAGGCATCATCCAGAACCACCACATCCTTACCCGGAATCACCTTGCGGGGATCAAAGCCGACAAAGGCCTGTGTGTACTCATGCTTATCCGGATCAGCCAGGGACGCTGCTCCGAAAAACGGTTTGGTAAATCCACTGCCGTCCTCATTGTATGGGAGAGCAAAGGGCCAGGGATTGTTGATAAAGGGCCAGTTGCCAATGTCCTGATGAGAAAGCGGTAGCAACGCTCCGGCACGCAAAGAATCCCGGGAAGCCAGCCCGCAGGGAAGTACATCAAAGGCCTTCCCTGCTTCAATCAGTTTCTCCCAGAGCGCCACCGTCTGTTCGGCTTTCAGGAAGATCTCAAATCCGAACTCACCAGTATACCCAGTTCGCGACAACAGGATAGGGGTACCGTCTGTCAGTCGCACCTCACCGGCTTCGACCGGGTCATCAGAAAAATTCCCTTTGAAGCTGAAGTAGGGCATCTTCTCAAAAACGGTCTCAGGATTCTGAATCAAGGTGGATACGATCTTTGCAGCCATCGGACCCTGAACATCTATCTTGCCCAGCTGATCTGTCAGGTCCAGGATGTCAACAATCTTTCCGTCTGTATGATTCTTCAGGTGGTCGGAGACCGGCCGGCCCATTCCTGCATTGACAATAATGGTGTATGCGTCAGCACCGTTCTTGTAAACCAGGGCGTCGTCAATGACCCCTCCGGTCTCGTTCAGGAAAACACCATAAACGCAGCGACCGGCAACCAGTTGTTTCCTGGCCGGACCAATACAAGCTGACAGGTCCTTCGTAAAACAGTGCTGCAGCAACTCAAACGCCCCTGCTCCCTTCACTGAAACAGCCGCCATGTGACTGGTGTCGAATATTCCGGCATTCGATACCACCGACAAATGCTCGTCTTTTGGTCCTGCTGTGTACCAGAGAGGCATTTCGTATCCGCCGAAATCCCCCATTTTTGCTCCATGGGACAAATGCCAATCGTAAAGTGGCGTCCGTTTCATGTTATCTGTCATAGGTCTACCTGTGCTGTTAAAGTAATTACGAACGGAACTGGAACTATGGGCTCAAGCACTGCACTCGTCGCAGGGAATTTTGATATTGTAATGCTTGTATACCACAAAGGCTTCAACGGATTGTATTTCCTCGATCTGCGATAGCTCCTCGGTGTAAAATTCCAGCAATCCAAACCCGGTTTTCAGCACAACGGTCAAAATCAAATCATACCGCCCCGTCACAACACCCACTGCAACCACGCCTTTGACCCCGCTGATCTCTTCCCCCTTTTTAACCAGTTCAATGGTTTTCAGCTTGATACCGATGTAGACTACACTCTGGCCAGGAATTTTCTCGGGATCCACCAGCCCGGTGATTTCAAGCACACCCTCCTGCTCCATATTGCGGACCCGGGAACGAACGGTTCCTTCTGCAACCGAGAGCTTCTCCGCAACCTCCTTGAAACGAATGCGGCCTTTTTTCATACTGTTGACAATAGCAATGGTCAGATCGTCGATTTTCATGGGCAACGGGTTTGGTAAGATTCGAAAAAACGGGATGGATTGACGTACTGTTTTTCTTATAAAAACTGAAGGTTTTTGACGGGTTTGTCAATATGATATCTGTATTTTGTAAAGTTCAGCTGTACCTTAACTGAAATTTAACGAATACGGCAATTTGCAGCTTTATTAGTACGAGATTAGCACCCAGAGCCCCGGCTCGTACGCCGGGGTAGGGGTATGCCAAGTTATTTTTGTACGATCCCTAACGATTTGTTCCCCGAAAAGGGGAACTGTTGAAGACACTATTCGAACTGTTTCCTGAGTTCCCGCTTCAGTACCTTACCGGCTCCGCTGACGGGTATTTCATCGACGAAGATAATCTCCCGAACCTTCTTATAGGCCGCCACCTTCGGGTTGGTAAACTCCATCAGTTCAGCAGCTTCCACACTGGCTCCTTGAACCAGTTTGACAAAGGCGATGGGGGACTCTCCAACAGTCTCATCGGGTTTTCCGATCACAGCGCACTGTTCCACCGCCGGATGGGTGAAGATCACCTCTTCCAGTTCCCTGGGATAGACATTGTATCCCTTGTAGATGATCATATCCTTGAGGCGGTCGGTGATAAAAACAAAGCCGTCTTCGTCCATCCGGCCGATGTCACCTGTGCGCAGCCAGCCATCTTTCAGGACGTCTGCCGTGGCATCCGGACGGTTCCAGTATCCCTGCATCACCTGGGGTCCTTTAATGCAGATCTCACCCTCTTCTTCTGCGGGCATTACCTCCCCACTGGCGAGATCCACGATTTGCACATCGGTATCAAAAACTGGCAGTCCAACCGATCCCAGACGCATATTCTCCCGTCGGGGGGGATTGGACGTCGCGCCCATCGTGCACTCGGTCAGTCCGTAGGCCTCAACCACGGTGCCGCTGAAGGCGTCCAGCAATTTGTCCATCACGACTCCCGGCAGAGGCGCTGCCCCTGATGCAGCGTACTTGACCGAGGTGAGGTCGTATTCATCAAAGTCCGGCAGGTTGATCAGGGGGATAAAGAGTTGGGGCGCCCCTCCCAGAATCGTCACATTATACTTGGCAATGCCGTCAATGTACTCCTGGGCCTCGAAGCGGGGAAAAACCACCATGGTCGTACCGCCTGAAATCTGCATATTCAGGTATCCCACTGTTCCCATGGCATGAAACCAGGGAACCACAACCAGAGCTGTCTCCTTGTCCTGAAATGAAATTCGCGATTCCGGATCCGCTTCAGCGGGAAAGACTGTTGTCAACTTACCATCCTTGTACTCAACGTGGGTCCCATCGGGCCATCCGCCGAATTGCAGGCAGTTGGTAAACACATTGTAGTGGGTCAGCATCACCCCCTTGGACAGCCCGGTGGTTCCGCCGGTATACGCAATGTGCGCCAGGTCTTTCTTGACATCAATGTCCACCTTCCCGGTGTACGGTTCATATTTCGCTAGTAGCGGCACCATATCAATGGTATCGGGAACGTCAATCTTGCCCAGCGGTTTCAGGGGTTGTATTAACGCGTTATAGCAATCGGCAATACTGGTGGTGATCACTTTTTCCACCGGAGTCTCAGGGATCACGGAATGGATACCCGGATAGATCAGATCCAGAGAGATCAAAATTTTAGCGCCAGAATCGCTCAACTGGTGTTTCGCTTCTGGTGGTGACAGCATAGGGCTGAGGGGTGTAAAGACACCACCGATTCTCAAAATGGCATAGTAGGCAATGGCAAACTGCGGGCAGTTAATCAGGTTGATCGCCACCCGGTCACCCTTTTGAACGCCCATATCCAGAAGGGCAGAGGCAAAGCGGTCACTGAGGTCCTTCAACTCCTGATAGGTCAGTTCCATGCCCCCAAAAATAATACCGACCCGGTTCGGCACCCTGGCTGCGGTCTGATCCAGAAATTCGTAAACCGGCAGTTCAGGATAGTCCATGGTTTTCGGCCAGTGTTTCGGCCATGCCTTAAAATTTTTTCCCATCATCCTCCTCCCTCTTTTAAATCTGTTATTTGATAATCTCAAATGGTACGAGTTAAGAAATTTAAAGCTGGAGCCTGTCAATCGAAAAAGACCCGATTTTCAACAGGAACCATACAGACAGTCAAATGAAATTGCAAGTTGACGCGAGAAAAAAGCTCCCTGTATTCAGCGGTCGAGCCCATTGGTTATCACTTGCCCAACAAACCGTATGGGAAGGCCATAAAAATCCTGTCTTTCCTGGTTTTGGGCCTATTTTCGAGACAAGGATTTCCAATATTCACTGTATATGGTAGGATTCGAGGTCAATAGGAGAAGAACAGTGGTGTGGGTTCAACAGGTGGACAGCCCATTACCAAAACAACCCCTTTCACAAAGCGTAAATGGATCCGGTAACCAACTATTGTGAAGCCATCCTGGGTGAAAACCCGACAGCGATGTCAGCAATCCGGTTGATACCTGAACTTGCTGGATGTTCTGATGATTTGCTGAGAATGATCTACAAATACAGCAAAACAGTGGATATTCAGCCCGGGGAGGTTCTGATCCAGGAAGGGTTATTTGATCAATGGGTCTATTTCGTGATCGAAGGCGAACTGGACGTGGTTATTGATGGAGAACCACTGGGCAGCACCGGCGGACCTATTGTTGGAGAACGTTGCATACTGGGGGAGCCCAGAGGAGCAAACCTGATGTCCGGTAAGGATGGGCTCATGGCCCTGGGCGTCGAAATGTCGATCATTGACGAACTCAACCGCGAGATCAACAACTTTCAGCAGACCACCTCAAGTGATGAAGAGACCGATGCTTTTGCCGATGATCGGATGGCAGTGGCATTGGAGCTGCTGACGATTATCCTGAACGAGGTTATCGGAAGAATCAGCAATCTTTATGATTCCGGCCTGGAGGGCGTCAAGCAGCTGAATGAATCGGACGGCACCCTGACGTCAAAATCGAAGGGGCTATTTGATTTCTCAAGTGCACCACAGCAGGAGGCCGGAGATGACCTGAATGATTCCACGCGGGAGTTTCTGCTCTACAGCTTTGAGGATTTCAGCGGAACCGTCTATTTCGAGCTCCTGCAAAAACACCTGTCAGATTACGGCTTTGCTGAATTCCCCATGGAGGACTGGAAAATCCGGTTTGCCACCGATCAGGACGGAAATGTCACCATCAAAAAGGCTTTTGACTGGCTCTATCATGACTACCAGATCTCAAACACCGTTCTGGTGGATATTGCCACTTCAATCTTTGAAATCGCCAGCCTATACACATCAGCCGCAAACAGGGCGGTCAACCAGATTTTTTCAGCTTTTGAAAGAGAGCGGGATAAAAAACGGGCGATGGAAGCCTCAAACCAGGACCGGATTCAATCAAGCCAGAAAATCGTCGGCCGAATCCGAGCGGACCTGTTCGACCCCATTGACGCTAAAAGAGACCCGTCAAACGATAGCTCCACGGAGTCAGGCTCTTCCAAAATGAGTCAGGACGATATTGACGCCCTGTTCGGTTAATCTGCAACCACTAACCCATTTTAACGTTCCCCGTTTATCGATGAAAATCCGGTAGTACCTTCTCTACGTAGTCACCGTCAAACATCGCATCAACAGCCAGTATCCCCGAGTAAATCGCAGCATCCATTCCGCTGCCCCAGGTTTTTTCACCATACCCGTCACCGGCGAAATAGAGCCCTTCAAGATCCTGCAGGGTGGTATCCGGACGGCGATCCCCTATGGGCGGCCAGTCGCCAAACCCCTTGTCCGAGCAGGTCCAGATTTCCCAAAGTGTGTTTTCCTGGAGATCGGGAAACACTTTTTGAAACAGGTTTCGCGATACATCTATTACATGGTCAACCTTCTGTTTATTACGCAACTCACCATCGGTCAGGGCAATGGAATACCCCAGCAGATGTTTCCCGTCAGGACTCAAAGACGGCGAGAAATTGCTGGACATGACAGAGATGATATCCACGTCGCCAATGTAGCCCTCTTCAGCCTTGATGACAGATGGAGCGAGCAACCAGCTTTTAGGATTCATACCGGCCCTGGAAAATACGTCATAGTTGACAGCGACGTATCCCGTCAGCATACCCACACTGAAAAATTCCGTTTCCACCTTCTTGACCATCGGTTCGGGGAACAGATGCTTCGGCAGAAAGCTCCAGATTTTTCTAATGGGAACCGTACAAACAGCCCGATTCGTGTGGAAGGTTTTCTCCTCCCCTCCAATTGAGGCGCGGACACCTGTCACACGTTGATTCTCGAACAGCACATCTTCTACCGCAGCCCCGGTCAGGATTTCGCCACCACAAGCCGTGATCTTCTCTGCCATTTGCTCTGCGATTTTCACAAATCCAGGCTTCGGAACAATACCAGTTGAACCTGATATCAGATTCATTCCGATCCTGCCGGCGGTATGCATAAAGCGAATGAAGTCCCCGGCCGGCATCATTTTAGGCTCCCCCATCACCATATGGATAGAGGCTACCGCTGCCAGATATTCGTATACCTTTCGATCATCAGTACGCTCCGTCAACCACTGATCAAAGGAGATGCGATCCCATTCAGCCAGAACAGGTTCGGGTGCCGTCAGCATCTCCCTTAACAACCGCTTGGCTGTCCGGTTGGACTCCAGACTCATCCAGTCGTAGCCCCCTCCTTTCTGAAAGGGAAACAGCGCTTCCTGTTCTGGATCCAGTACAGTAAACCCCTCGTTTCCGGGAAGATCAACCGGTATCCCCAGGTATTCCAACAAATAACCCACACGACCCTGCGTGCCCCAGAAGGTCACGTGACCGCCCGCTTCGAAGCTGTAACCGTCCAGCATTCCATCCCTGAATATGGTTTCCAGATCAGGCTCGGAACGATTCACCCATGCATAGACCGAGCGCATGGTTTTTTTATACCCATCAATTCCCAGCTTATTCCCATGAAGAATCAGATCTCCCCCCTCACCGGTAAAACTAACGATACGTCCTCCCAGAAAATCCTCACGTTCCAGTATCAGGACCCTCTTTTTCTCTTCGCATGCGAGTAACGCTCCTGCCGTCAAGCCGGCCAGGCCGGCTCCGATAATAATGGCATCATATTTTTCTGCAGACATTGAATGCTCCTTCCAAAACAACCCAACTTTAATTTACATTTATGGATCAGATGTTGATGCTGCCCTGATTATCATTGCTCAAAGCCGCAGTCAAACGATTCTTTAAAATTTCGGTCAATAGCCCGAATGCAACGTACACAAAACGGGCTTCATGTCCCCTGTATTCATACTCTTCGTTGTGCCTCGAACGGCACAAGTGATTATTAATCCATTTTTTATTTGACAAACCCTGAGTGACTGAATAGTGTTATTTCAGATTTAAGATTTTAGATAATCTAAAATAACCGGTTTTTTTGAATTATTCCCTTCAGCCAGTTTTTATTTATGAAACGAGAATTCAGGACCATGACGGAAATTGCCGTGTTTGAACTGCGTAAGGCGATTATGCGGGGGGATCTCCCTGAGGGTACCCGACTAATTCCTGCCAAACTGGAGGAGGAACTGGGCCTGAGTAAAACCGCCATTCGTGAAGCGATTCGGGAATTGGTGGGAACAGGTCTGGCCGATTCGACTACTCACAAGGGCGCATACGTATGCAATCCATTGATGATTGCGGAGATTCGGGAAATATTCAGGCTTCGGTTTGATTTGGAAGGCCAGGCAGCGATTCTGGGGTGTCAGATGATCTCGGACGAAGATATACAACATATGTTTGAGATTAATCAATTGGTTGAAAAGAGTGACGGCTTACTGCCCTGGGACTCTTTTTTGAGCAACCAGGAGTTCCATATGATTTTGTACCGGGCTTCCGGCTGGCAATACCTGACGAAGGTCATCTATCGGATTTATGATCAGGTTCTGGCATTTCGAAGCTATCAATACAATCAATTGGATGAGGCCACTTTTTCAAAACTGGTAACTCGAACCAATTATCAACCTTACCATGAAGATCACATAAAGATTGTGGAGGCAATCACAAACAAAAAACCAGACCGGACCCGAGAGCTGATAGTGGCCAATTTAAAACGTGGACAAAAGGGTATTGAAGATCTGGCTGAGTATTTGGCTAAAAGCTGAAATCAGCGGAATAGTGTTGTGAGTTCAGAGGTTAATTCTGATCTTTTGATGGGGGAGCGATCGTAACCGTTCAAATGAAGATACAATCAGCTCTGCTATGGCGATTCAGTTTCAACGGGAATCGCAACACCGGACATTCATGAATTTCGGTTTTGGATGTGTTGGTGATGTTTCAAGTTCTTTCGAAATTCAACCCCAAACTAAATGAGGTTAAAATGAAAAAGTTCAAGTCGAAAAATCGTTACGGACAAATCGCAATCATGCTTATTTGCCTGTTATTTCTGGGTGTGAGTTCCACTCTGGCCTCCGATTTTAACTGGAGAAAATACGAGGGGACCACGATTAGAGGTATGCTTGGTAAAAGCGCTTTCAGTGCCATTACAAAGAAACATATCAAAGCGTTCGAAAAGTTGACCGGTATTACAGTAAAAGCTGAGTATTACCCCAGTGCACCGATACGACGAAAACTCGTCATGGAACTTGGGGCCAAAAATGAGGATCTGGATGTGTTTGGCGGACTGATGAAAACGGCCTATCAGTACGACAAGGCGGGATGGCTGGAACCGTTAGATAAATATGTGAACAATCCCGAATTGACCCACCCTGATTACGATTTTGCTGATTTTTCACCCAGGACCCGGCCCATCATCAACGGTCGTTTGATCGCTATCGGCGGTAGTGGCAATCCGCAGTTTCTGACCTACCGTAAGGACCTGTTTCAGAAATACAATATAAAGGTTCCCACGACCTGGTCCGAGTTGGAAGCCGCAGCCAAAACCCTGAAGAAAAACCTTCCCAAGGGTCAATTTGCCTGGATCGCCCGCATGAACAAGGAAAACACGGCTCCTTTCGGTTCCTTTCTTTACTCAAACAATGGAAGCTGGCTGGACGAGAATGGAAAACCGAATTTTAACAACAGACAGTCGGTAGAAGCCATGAAATTTTATGGGAAAATGGCTCGGGAATATGGCCCTCCAGGAGCTGCAAACATCGGCTGGAAAGAGGTGGTTGGTGCTATGGCCCAGGGAAAAGCAGCAATGACGGTAGAGATCTCCATCTTTGCGACCCTGGTCTGGGAAAATCCCAAACGCTCCAAAGTGGCTGGTAAACTTGGGTATGCCTTGACACCTGCAGGACCCAGCGGCAGCAGCAAGATTGTATTACCCATCAACGTGACTCATGTGAGTGCTTTGTCCAAGAAAAAAGAGGCGGCCTGGTTTCTGGTGCAGTACCTGACCATGAAAGAGCAGATGATGGATAATAAATTGAAGGGAGCGATTACCCTGCGTGGTTCGAACTGGCAGGATCCGAGATGGAAAGCCAGGGATAAACTGCCCGAGCTCTCTAAACTGCAGACCGAAGGAATGAGAACCGGTCGGGTCGGTTATGAGATTGCTATCGCGAGGTTCACAGAAGCCCGCCCTATTCTGCAACGGGTTCTGTATACCGCATACGAAGGTGGTGATGTTCAAAAAAAGGCTGACGACGCAGTCAGGCAGATCGAAAAGCTGATAGCCGAGTAAAACATTATAGATTGGGTCGGGGGGGCATCTCTCCTGACCCCTGAACCAATTTTCAGGATAATGAATGAATGAATCCTCTTCGGCACAACGCATACTGGATTATACCGACCGGCAGATTCGGTGGCTCTTCTCGCTTCCCGCCATTGTGGTCATGCTCTGCCTGTTTGCCTATCCGCTGTTTCGATTGATCTGGACCAGTTTTACGAATGAACTGCTCTCTTCGAGTAGTGAACCGGTTTTTATCGGGCTGGCCAATTATTCACGCCTCTTCTTCGAAGATGACCATTTTTGGCAATCTCTCTGGATCACTCTCTACTTTGCGTTTGGTTCTACTGTGGGCCAGCTGATGCTGGGGATGGGGTTGGCACTTTTCCTCAATCGCCAGTTCAAGGGAGAGGCCACCTTTCGGATGATGCTGATGTTTCCTATCATCGCCACTCCTGTTGCCATGTCCCTGGTCTGGTCCATGTTGATGAACCCGATGATGGGACACCTCAACTACTATCTATCCTGGTTGGGATTAGGGGATGCGCTTTGGGCATCAGATACCGCAACGGTCATGCCTTCGCTGATCATGGTGGAGGTCTGGCACTGGACGCCAATGACGATGCTGGTGCTGCTGGCAGGATTGAAGAGCCTGCCCCGAGAACCATTCGAGGCGGCTACCGTGGATGGGGCGTCAAGAGTTCAGGTTTTTACGTTGATAACACTTCCCCTGCTGCAACCCTATATATTTTTGCTGCTGCTGCTGCGTCTGGTTCATGGTTTGAAAGTATTTGATAAGATTTTTGTGATCTCCGGTGGGGGGCCCAACCGCGCCTCGGAGAGTTTAAATATCATGATCTATGACCAGGCTTTCGGCGCCACTAACTTTGGATATGCATCGGCCCTGGGTGTGCAGCTGCTATTTGTGATTTTACTAATCTCTATCATTCTGTTCAAGTTTCGACAACGAAAATGGAGCTATTGAAATGAATCGGCTTTTATTGCAAAAAAGGGTCGCCAGATTAGCATTTTATGTTGTTTTGGGCGGGGTGGTGTTGATTTTCTTCTTCCCATTTTTATGGGTGGTGTTTACCTCTCTGCAGGAGGCCGGAAACGCTGGAGCCGTCCCACCTGACTTCTTCGCAGCACCGACGCTGGATAATTACCGAAATGTGTTTGAGGAGGGAGAATTTCTATCTTGCCTCTGGAATTCGACTATTGTTGTACTTCTTACCCTGGTGGCCAATCTGGTGATCTCGATGCCGGCGGCTTACATCATTGCCCGCAATCGTCAGGGCTGGATGATGTTTCTGATCCTGTTCCTACAGATGGCACCCTGGATTACACTGCTGCTACCGTGGTACATCATTTTTAAAAAGCTCGGACTCTATGACACTTATTTCGGGTTGGTACTTTCGAACCTCACATTTATGATACCCTTTACCATCTGGCTGATGTTGGGATTTTTCGAAGACGTACCGATAGAGGTGGAAGAAGCAGCCTGGCTGGATGGGTGTTCACGCATGGGAACGTTTATCCGGATTGTCGTTCCATTAGTGAAAGGGGGTATTATTACGATTACCACTTTGGGATTTATGTTCTGCTGGAATATTTTTATCTTTCCCCTGGTGTTGGCTGGTTACGATACCAAAACCCTGCCGGTGTTCGTTTTTGGGTTTATGGCGGATAACCAGCTGGATTTTGGCCCGCTGGCGGCCGCGGCTCTTTTAACGATGCTGCCGGTGATTATTTTTGTTTTAATTAATCAGAAGTATTTTAAGCAGGGCATCGCCTTTGGCGGGGGGAAATAGTCTGAACCCTTACACTTGTCTTGATGACAATTGAGACACACAGCAGCGAGCTTTGAAGGCTTAAACCAAAATAAGAATAAAAGAATAAATACCAGGAGAAACTGTGGCTCAGGTTAAGATTAACAAAGTAACGAAGCGATTTGGTGATGTTGAGGCCGTGAAGGATTTTTCGCTGGAAATCAACGACGGTGAATTCATTGTCCTGGTAGGACCTTCCGGCTGTGGAAAAACAACGCTCTTACGCATGGTGGCAGGTTTGGAAACGGTTTCTTCCGGGGTAATTCGAATTGACGAAGCTGATGTCACCCACATGCCAGCGAAAAAACGGGATATTGCCATGGTTTTCCAGAACTATGCACTCTACCCTCATATGAATGTGTATAAAAATCTGGCATTTGCGTTGAAACTTCGAAAAATGCCAAAACCGGAAATAAAAGATACTGTTGAAAAGACTGCTGCCCTGCTGGGGATCGGTGATCTTCTGGAGCGTTTGCCAAACCAGCTGTCTGGAGGGCAGAAACAGCGTGTAGCCCTTGGAAGGGCCATCGTCAGAAAACCGAAGGTATTTTTGTTTGATGAGCCCCTTTCAAATCTAGATGCCAAACTGCGCGTGTCCATGCGGGCGGAAATTCTGGATATTCACCAGCGGCTGAACAATACCTCCATTTACGTCACCCATGATCAGCTCGAAGCCATGACCATGGGCACGCGGATCATTATCATGAAGGACGGCCTTGTTCAGCAGAACGGTACACCCCAGGAGATATACAATAACCCTGTCAACAAGTTTGTGGCGGGTTTTATTGGCTCCCCGGCCATGAATCTGATCAGGTGTTCGATTAAATCCGACGGTGATCATTTGCTGGCAGTGAATGGCGAAATGAAACTGGCCATTCCCGCAAAGACTGGCAGCCTGCTGCAGTCCTATGTCGATCAGGAGGTGTATCTGGGATTGAGACCTGAAAATGTGTCGGACGAGACTAAGGGATCGCCGGGTGCGGACAGTTCGTCCTTCAAGGCCTTTGTGCGGCTGGTGGAACCCCTGGGTTCTGAACAGCTGATTCACGTCGAAATTAACTCACAGCAGCTGGTTGCTCGTATTGATCCCATGGTTTCAATCCGATACGGGGAGACCGTGAATTTTTTCGCAGATATGGATGCTGCGATTTTCTTTGATACCAATACAGAAGCGCGAATTGTATGAGTGAAACTGATCAAAAACTGCCACTGGAAGGCATCACTGTCATTGATTTTGCCACCCTGCTAGCTGGACCTGTTGCCGCTACCTTTCTGGGGGATTTCGGCGCCACGGTCATTAAAGTCGAACAACCTGGAATTGGCGATCCAACCCGCGGTCTGCCAATGGTTGAGGATGGAAGGCACTTCAGTTGGTTAAACGAAGGAAGAAACAAAAAAACTGTCACCCTCAATTTGAGAACGGATGAAGGTCAGAAACTGGCCCACAGGCTGGCTGAAAAAGCAGATGTGGTTCTGCTGAACTTTCGACCGGGCCAAGCGGAGAAATGGAATCTGGGGGCAGAAGATCTGCATCGCACAAATCCGAACCTGATTATTTCACAGGTCTCTGCGTATGGACAGACAGGGCCATACAGTTCAAAAGGGGGCTTTGACCGGAATATCAGCGCATTTGCTGGTTTAACATATGCCACTGGGTTTCCCGGACAACCGCCGGTGAGATCGGGTTATGCGATAGTTGATTATATGACCGCCTATCTAAATGCCTATGGAATCATGATGGCACTTTATAACCGGGATGTGAATAACAGCGGTGGTGAAGTGATTGATGTCTGTCTGTCTGAGGCAGCTTTCCGGTCTTCTGAGTCTGCACTCATTGACTATAGCCTGACTGGCAAGGTCAGGGAGAGAACCGGTAACAGAAATGAGGGTTTCGTGCCAGCTGAGAATTTTGAAACCAAAGACGGGAGAGTCCTGGTCATCAACGCCGGTACTGACCGGTTGTTCAGCAAGCTGGTAGAAGCGATGGGGCAGCCTGAAATCCTGACCAATCCTCATTTTGAAAACCGCACTGCCAGAACACTGTGCCAGGAGGAGCTGTATGAAATCATTGGAAAATGGGTCAAGTCAATGACGGCAGATGAAGGCTTGAAACTCATGGATGGTGCGGGCATCCCGGCGGATCTTGTGCGGAATATGGCTGAACTGGCACACGATCCTCACATGAGGGAGCGTGAAGCAGTGATGGAGGTGACCGATCCTGAAAAAGGTAAGGTCCTGATTCCCGGTGTTTTCCCAAAAATGAAAAATGCCCCTGGCAGAGTGACGTTTCTTGGTGCACGGCTGGGAGAGTACAATCAGGAGGTTTTCGGAGAAGGACTGGGTCTGTCTGCAGAAGAGCTCTCAGAACTGCAGAAAAAAGGAGTGATCTGAGAAATGAATGGCGAAGTCGGAGGGTTCTTAAAAATACTGTTTGAGAATAGCTTATTAAACAGGCTTCCTGAGGCGTATGGATCCGGCCGAATATTTGACTCCCCTGTCATTGGTGTTTCAGGAGGAAGTGATCCGATTTTTATCAGATACAAGGAGGTGGTCGGTCCTGAGCATTTGACTCCCCAGGAAATGTGGCGTCAAAGCAATCCTGCAATGAAAAAAACAGATCCTGCAAATCTTAGGATTTTATCGATCATCTTTCCTTATACGAATCAAATTCGGGAAGAGAGTAAAACAGCGGAAACAATGCCGGCCGAGATATATTGTGTCGGTCGGAATTTTGCAAATGAGTTTATGGGTGATGTCTTAACGCGTTTGGTAACATACTTCCAGGGACAGGGATATTCAGCCATGGCTGGCATGCGAAGTTCTGAATTTCAGATATTGACCAAAGACAATCCCCTGCAGATCTATTCTGTCTGGTCTGAAAGACATATGGCTTTTGCCGCCGGGTTGGGAACCTTCAGTCTGCATGAGGGATTTATCTCAGAAGTCGGTTGTAATATTCGCGTGACCTCTGTAATAACGGATGCGCCTCTGGAGATATCACCCAGAAAAAGCGATGATCCCTATGCCAACTGTCTCTTTTATACAACCGGGAAATGCAAAAAGTGTGTAGAACGGTGTCCGGCCGATGCGCTTTCCGACAAGGGACATGATAAGCTGAAGTGCTACCTCTATCTGAAAACAATTGAACAGGAGATGAAACCGCGTCTGAGTAGTTTGCTCAAGCCTCACCAACGTGTAGTCAATGGAGAAAAGAATACATCATTTCCCCTGGGTTGTGCATTCTGTCAATTTAACGTCCCCTGCACTCACAGAATCCCAGTCAGAGAGAAAGATGAAAATAACCCGGATTGAGACGAAACGATATGATCATGATCTGATTCCCCAACTGTTTGTGGAAATCTCCACAGATGAGGATTTGAAAGGCATTGGTGAAGCCTGGTGGGGACTATCGGTCAAGCTAGTCGAGAGTGTCATTAACGAGGCATTGGCACCACTGTTGCTGGGAGAAGATTCCAACCGCATTGAATATCTCTGGCAGAAGATGTATAAACATGGCTATCGCTATGGCACAGAGGGGATATACATGTGCGGTCTCAGCGGCATCGATCTGGCACTGTGGGACCTTCTCGGAAAACGATTGCAGGTACCCGTCGCAGACCTTTTAGGTGGAACCGTTAGAAATAACCTGAAAGCCTACGCCAGCCTTCCGCCCCTCCGTCAGCAGGACCTGCTGGTAAATGAAGTTCGCCGGGCTGTGGATGCGGGTTTTGCAGGTGTAAAACTGCATGAGGTGGATGTAAAGCTGGTAAAAGCCGCCAGGGAAGCCGTTTCCGAGAACTTCCCGCTCATGCTCGACGTGAACGGTCACTGGACACCGCTGCAGGCAGAAGAAAACGGGAAGCAGCTGGAAGCATATGGGCTGACCTGGCTGGAAGAGCCAATCTGGCCTATGCAGGACCACCAGGCAATGATGCGGCTCCGTCAACGGGTCAACCTGAAGCTGGCAGCCGGGGAAAACGAATACTCCCTGAAGGCCTTTGACGGCCTCATGCAAAGTAAGGCGGTGGACTTTGTCCAGCCGGAAATAACCAAGATTGGCGGGCTTTCAGCAGCCAGAAAGATATCCGCGTTGTCAGATCTTCACAACATCGCTATTTGTCCACACTCTTTCCGTACCGGACCGGCTGCTTACGCTAACGTACATTGGGCACTGAGCCAGATGAATATGGAATGGCTGGAAATTCCCTGGCTGCCTGAAGGGTATGATTTCCCTGCGGGTGTTCCTGAACTGGAGATGAAAGATGGAAAGGTGGGTCTACCGACAGGCATCGGCCTGGGAACGCCAATCATCTGAGGTATAAAAATAGTGGCTTCATTTTTGACACCCATTCTAAAGAGACATCGGCTGACTAGTGGTCAGTCGAACAATAATTATATAAGGATATTCCATGGAAGCAAGCGGGCCGCTCAGTGGTATCAAAATTCTCGACTTCACCCATGTTCTTTCTGGACCTTTTGGTTCGGCTCTCCTGGGTGATCTCGGCGCTGATATAATCAAAATAGAGTCCCCCGTCGGCGACAGCACGCGCTGGGCAGTACCGCCCTCCCTGGAAGGGGAAAGCTCCTACTTTTTCTGCGTGAACCGCAATAAACGGAGCATTGTCCTGGACCTGAAAAAACCTGAGGCGGTTGCCGCCGTCAAACGGATGGTGAAGGAGTGTGATGTGGTCATGGAGAACTTCAGGCCGGGGGTCATGGATCGTCTGGGGCTGGGATATGAAGAACTGGCCCGGATAAAACCGGATCTGATTTTTTCCTCAATGTGTGCCTTCGGCAGAAACGGACCTTACAAGGATCGTCCCGGATACGAGCTGATTGTCCAGGCATTGACCGGTCTGATCGATATCACCTCGCCAAAGGATGGACCCCATGCCAAGATTCAAATTCAGGTTGTCGACCTCTGCACCGGGATGTTCCTGGCGTTTGTAACTCTGGCGGCCCTCTATCATCGATTGGAGTCAGGCAAGGGACAGCAGGTTTACACCTCCCTGCTGGAATCCACCCTGGCGATGACCGCCAATCTCTCCGCCATCTATTTCATGTCCGGTCATGTTCCCACCGGTATGGCATCAAGAAATCCACAGACGGTACCCTCCCAGGTTTTCAGGAGCAAGGATTCAACCTTTGCCACCGTAGGTCGGTGGGAGCGGTTCTGCAAGGCACTGGGCAGGGAGGAGTGGATTACGCATCCCGACTGGGGCCAGAACAAGTACCGGGTTGAGCACTATGATGAAATGGAAAAAATGGTTGAAGCGGTGACAACCACCAAAACCACTGCTGAATGGCTGGAGATTTTTGAAGCACATGACATGCCCGCCAACCGGATCAACACTATGGAAGAAGCACTACAGGATGCCGGGGTTCTTGCAACCAATATGATAAAGACGGTGCAGCACACCAAAGCAGGTCCGATCCAGATCATGGACAAACCGTGGCAGATGTCCGAAACTCCGGGAGAGATCCGCTATCCGCCCCCTGTCTTTGGTGAACACACGTCCGAAATCCTGACCGATTTTGGCTTTGCCACCTCTGAAATAGACGAGCTCAAAAACCGGAAAGCGATTTTTGGGACATAGAAGTAAGGAGAGAAAATGAGGATTCAAAGGCTTGTACAGCACTTGTATTTAGTTTGTTATTTCCTGCTGCTGCTCTCGCTGCATGGCTGCTCTGCAATTCCAGATAAACCTGGCCTAATAGCGGATTCTTCATCTGTTCTGACGACCCCAAACAGCGACTGGCTTGAGATTCCATTCCTGCCGGGAGGCGTTGCTTTACCGGCAAAGATCCGGCAGCCACCCATAGTCTAAGGGAAAGCTTTATTACCATCCAGGTCAGCATCAGGACTGGCCTTTTTAACACAGAGCAGTGGAGATAGTAAATGACCGAGAAAGCGATGAAACTGGATCCGGAATTTGCTGGAAAATTGGAAAAAAATGAAGCCTTCCAGGTGATTCTCAGAAGCGAGGTTGCCTTTGAGAACCCGCACCCCGATGTTCACGTGGCCAAAATACCGATCGCCAGTGCTACTTGGGTAAACACCTCGGACGGCACAGTGCTGATCGACACGCTCCTGAATCCGGGAACGGCAAAGCAGATGAAAAATCGGCTGGTAGAGACTGGCGGACCAGTCAAGACCATTGTTTACACCCACCACCATGGGGATCATGTCGGCGGGGGGGTGGTGTTTGAAGACAGCCAGCCGGAGGTCATTGCCCACCGTTATCTGCCCGAAAACATGGAAAAATATGAGCGTTTGAACATCCATCGGGCCCGGCTCACGTCAATGCAGTTCAGTATTCCCTTTGATCCCGATCGTAAACGGCCGTTTCTGCCACCGACGCGTCTCTATGACCACTCACTGGTTTTCTCCCAGGGGGACAAAACCTTTGAGCTTTACCATGCCAGGGCTGAAACAGATGACGCCACATGGGTATTTATTCCCGAAATCCGCACCGCCATTGTCGGGGACCTGATCATTTCCGGCCTGCCGAATATCGGCAACCCTTATAAGCCAACGCGATTTGCCATGCCGTGGGTGCGAGCTCTGGAGAAGATACGGGACAAGCAGCCCGAATTGTTGATCGCCCATGGCGGTCGGGCCGTTTACCAGGGAAAAGAGGTCCGGGAGTTGCTGGATATCACCATCGAAGGGATTCACTCCCTGCTGGACCAGGTCTTCGAAGCGATTAACAACGATGTGCCGCTGGATGAAATGATTCATAGTGTTCAACTACCGGACCACCTGCGTGACCATCCATACCTGATCCCGCTCTATTCACGATCGGAATTTGCGGTTTACAATATCTATCGCTGGTATCACGGCTACTTCGACAATAACCCGGCACACCTGCTGCCCCGGCCGGACAAAGAGTTCAACCACGAAATTGTTACACTGATTGGAGACCCTGAAAAAATCCTGGAACGGGCAACGGCACTGAGCCGGGCCGGACAGACACAGCTGGCGCTGCAGGTTCTTGATATCCTGTTCAAGGAGAGCCCGGCGTTTCCCGGTGCCAGGGAGCTGCACCTGGCCCTGTTGGAAGAGCTGTGCCAGTCGGATAACTGTCTGATGTCCCGCAATACGTGGATCTATTTCATCGAAAAAGACAAAGAGATTCTGGGACGCTAATATGGAGGGAAAAGATGAGACTGCAACCCATGGTGTTTCGTTTGCGAGTGGCCGGTTATATCCTGCTGCTGGCATCAATGCTTGCCTGCAGTGGCAACCCTGGTAACCCGGTTCGAATGGCTACAACACCGACTGTCCTCATAGAATCGCCGGATCCAGGTCTGGATTCCCTGGGAACCTATATCAAGGGATTTGCCGACCGGGAAGAGGTCCCGGGTATCGGATTGCTCTTGGCCCGCAGGGGACAGATTATCTTCTGGGAGGCCTACGGTTTTGCCGATGTCGATTTTGAGAAGCCCTTCAGAAAAGACACCATTGTTTTTCTGGCGTCATCAACAAAACCGCTTACCACCACAGCCATCATGACTTTGGTCGATGACGGTCGGCTGTCACTGGACGACACGGTCTCAAAATATCTGCCAGGGTTTGACCAACTCAGATATGAAAATGGTCAACCGGCCCCATCCCCGACGATCCGGCAGTTATTATCCCATACATCCGGCTGGGCCGGCCTCAGGGAAATGTCGCCTGACGCCACCATGGCCATTCGGGACAACGAACTGACCCTTAAAGAGTCAGCAGCGAAGATTTCCAGGGAGAAGTTGCTGGCGAAACCCGGGACCCGTTTTTCCTATGGCGGGCTCAGTTATAATGTTGCCGGCAGAGTCGCAGAGGTCGTCAGCGGAAAGACCTTTGATGTCTTGATTCAGGAAAAGGTGTTCAAACCGCTGAAAATGACAGACACAACCTTTCGGCCCACACCACTGCAGGGTGAAAGGATCGCTGGTATTTTTAAACCCGCTCCCTGGGGCGGGCAGCTCAATCTGTTCCGCTTCAATCCCGGGAAGGACAGGACGCTGCTTCTGATCGGCGGCGGCCTTTATTCAACCGCCAGGGATATGGCCACCTTTCTTCAGATGCACCTGAATGGAGGGCAATATGGCTCCACCAGAATTCTGTCTGAAAAAGCCATCGCAGAGATGCAGAAACACCAGATCGGGGATGCAAAACTGGGTTTCGTCCCCTTGGAGACCGTCACCAGCTATGGATTGGGATGGATACGAGACAGCCAGATTGATGAACAGACCGCACGACGCGTCAGCCACTCCGGGGCTTTCGGAAGCGTGGCCTGGATAGACAAAGACAGGGATTTGGTCGGTGTTCTGTTTACGCCAATGCCGTTGAGGGTTGCACACCCGATCCATGAAAAGATTCGAGCCAGGATCCGTGACATCATTCCGCCCGGGAAATAAAACAGGCGGACACCAAAACATCAACATAAATCAATATTCATTATGACATCAACCATCTCGAAACTGAGCCCCGAAGAGAAAACCGAACTGGCTGAGGAGGCTTATATCTTCGCTTACCCGATCCTCGAAAACTATCGGACCATGGACCGGCTCACGGGGATCAATACTCCGGAAAATCAGCGTAGGCGTTTCAACACCTTGCGAAATACCAGTCACCTGCTGGGCCCCGAATTCAAAAATATTGTGGCCCCCAACAATGACACGCTCTATTCCTCTACCTGGCTTGACTTGAAAAACGAGCCCCTCGTCCTGAGCGTGCCGGAAATTCCGGACCAGCGTTATTATGTGTTTCAGCTGGTCAGCATGTACAACCATAATTTCGGGTATGTTGGCGCCCGCACCACGGGTTATTCACCTGGCGACTACCTGATCACCGGACCTGACTGGAACGGAGTAGCGCCTAACAGGATTCAACAAGTCTTCCCATGTGAGACCCGATTTGCCTTCCTGCTCGGACGAACACTGATCAACGGCCCCGAGGACCTGGAACAGGTCAAGGCGATTCAGGCCGGATACCGCCTGCAACCCCTGAGTCAGTATCTGGAGCACCCTGCCCCTGTCACAGCGGGGGACAATCACATCATGCCTTATAACAAGGAAAAGGCCCAGACAACAGAGTTCATCTCCTATCTCAACACCATCCTGGATAACGCCATTATTCATCCGGACGAAGCCGACATGATTCAGCGCTTCTCCGCCATCGGTATTGGACAGGGAAGCGATTTTAACCCTGGCTTGCTGGATGAGGGCACTGCTGCAGCTATTGAGCTGGGTATTAAACAGGCACTTGAGACCATCAGTCAAAAGGTGAAAGCCATCGGCCGGTTAACCAATGGCTGGCGTTCGATGATTGGAACCCACGGCCCGAGGGAAGTGATGGCGGGCCGCTACCTGATCAATGCCGCCGGAGCCATGGTCGGCCTCTATGGTAACGATGAAGAGGAGGCCAGTAATTTTATGGTTCTTGTGGATGCTGAGGGAGACGAACTGGATGCATCGAAGTACAACTATACTCTACGTTTTGACAAAGGTAATCTGCCACCGGTTAAGGCCTTCTGGTCCATCACCATGTACAAACCACCTGAAATCCTGCTGGTGGAAAATCCGATTCAACGGTATGCCGTCGGTGACCGGACCCGGGGATTGCGGTATGGAGATGACGGCTCGCTGGAGTTTTATCTGCAACATCAATCCCCTGGTGCAGACCAGGAATCAAACTGGCTTCCGACTCCCCCAGGCGCATTTATGATGGCCCTGAGGTGTTACCTGCCTGATATGGAGCGGTTTCCATCTTATGAACCGCCGGGTATTCGGAAGGTGAAAAGATAGCGGCAGCTGCGATTACCGAAAGTCAATCACCTGCCTCTTTCCCAGCCAGCAGATTCTCCAGGGCCCCGTTCCGCCAAAGACTGAAGACAATCAGCAGGACGGTTTCGTCAAACCGGTTGAGGGGGTAAATGTCATAGGTCTTACGGTAGTTGAGGCGGGGCAGATCCGCTAAGCGGGAGCGAATCTCTGCCAGCTGACCCTCGGCCAGCAAGGACTGTCTCACCGCTTCCTCAAGGTATCGCAGATGCTGACTGAAGGGATCTTCGGGCTTTCCGTCCTCACTGGCAAAGGGAAACCTGAAAAAGATACTGATGGGGATTTTCGGAGCCCCTTTTTCAAAGCCGATGGGAATGATCTCCTGCTGCAGAAAGGGATCCGTTGTTTCTGCTGGATCCAAAGCTGATTCCACAAGCTTTTTCGCACGCTGGCTGATCTGTTCCAGAAACGCCTCTTTTTCTTCCCTGGCCAGCATTCCCAAGGCTGAGATTTCTTTAATCTCCGATTCGATCTGTTTGACGAATACGTCAACCCCCTGGAGATCCATGTTTCCATTCGTCAGGATTTGGGCCAGACCGCCACAAATCGAAGTCAGAAAGTCACCAATCTGACTATGGGTTGTTTCCTCCTCAATCCCGGCCTGTTTATGAATTTCCAGCAGGCGTTCCTCCAGATACACGGCAACCTGGGTCTCCGTTACAGAGCTCCCCTCGTCCAGCATTCGACTCTCCGCCTCTTCGGATGCAGCCTCCCGCTCCGTTTCTACCACAGCAGGTTTATCAACGAGAAAACGGATGACAAGCTGTGTCAGAATCTGGTGCCCCTTCTGTTTTTCTGCACCCAGGAACGCTGCCAGTTGTTTCAACTTCGGTTCACTGTTTTGTCGCAGCTGCTTCAAAAGAGCCAGCACCGATGCCTCACCTTTCAGCAACAATAGCGAGTCCAGCAACAGGCTCATCGAGATAACAGAAAGGGACAGAAAGCCCGACATTCTTTGTTGATATCGGTTTTCAATGACTGTGGACCCGGTACCGGCAAATACAGTGAAAAGGGGATTGTAGAGCTCAATCGATCTAAAGGCTGTTTTCCGGAGAAAGGGGTGGCGACTGTCCGGCGCATCCGCTTCTACCAGCTCAGTCAGCAGTTGGCGCTCCTTTTCTTTGTCAGGGTATTGCTCCCAATACTTTTTTTCCTGCTGTTTCAGTGCCGAAAACAGTCTCAGAAAAATAATATGCACATAGCCGGTAACGGTCTCCGTTTTTGCCCGACAAAACAGATCAAAATAGTAGGTCAGCAGAAACTGAACCAACGCATCAAAATAGAACAGGTTCTCAATCCGTTCCGCCAGATCATCTGTCTTTACCGGGTTGAAAGGAGCCCCGGCCATGATCATGAAATCCCGATACACTGCTTGGGGAACCGGTATTTTCCCCGCCGTTTTCTGTATGAGGCGGGCACTCAGGTCCTTGATACTCATCCGGGGATCGATATCAGCCAGAAAAGCATCGACATGTGCCTGTGACTCAGGCTCCTGCCAGACAAGCGAACTGAGAACACCCATCAGCAGGTATCGACTCGATGGACCTGATTCTGTCACCAGGCTCCAGTCAGACACCAGCCTGAACAGCAATGAAGGAACAGAGTCGACCAGTCGATCCAGGACAGACCATCGCTGGTCCATCTCTTCGGTTCGGCCACCTTCATCGACCGTTTCGGGAAAGTAGGCGGCAATCCGCTGGCTCAGCACCCGGTCAAAGCTCAAATGCGGGTCACTGTTTTCACGGCCGGTCACCTGAGCCCAAAAAGTCTCTGACACCCTGTTGTTACAAACTTTTTCCGCCAAAAGGTCAAAACCACTTTTCATCGTTTTTTGATCCATAGTGTACAGGTCTGTTCTGAAGTTCTTCGAGAACTACTATTTATGCCGGCTCCATCTTTTCGTAAAGGGTTTTCTGAAGTTTTTTGATGGACTCGGAGATGAATTGTTCCTTAACTTCCTGGATATCAAATTCAGTCTTAACCGTACTGATGGCGTTTAACTGTTTTTGATATTCACTTCCTTCATCAGCCGTTAAAATCACAAACTTTTCCAATGTTTCCAGCATGATGAGCGCCAGTTCCAGTTTTTTGCCCGTCACCAGATCAGCTCCCTGGAAAATAATGGCCAGGTTAATTTCAGGCGGACTGGACAGCATATCAAACCCAGCTTCATTTTTCTTGACTGCCATTTTTTTCAGGCTTTTTTCGAACTCCATGCCAATCAGTTGAAAAACAGATGGTGGTGAGTCCAACTTAATCTCTGCAGAACTGCCCTTGATATAAACATCCTTGATAATCTGACTTTGGATAAAGCGCCACAGGGTGTATGCCTTATTTCCCTGCTCTTCGATTTTCAGATTGGGAAAGTCCCGTTTTGTCTGCTCCAGAATCCAGTTATAGATCTGCTTGGAGAGTACCTCGGAGGAGACCTTTGGATTTTTGCCCATTTTCATACCCAGGTTCTCCATCACCAGTATCTGGATTTTTCTGTAATTCTCTTCGGAGACAATGGATTTATTGCCTTCGAACTCCCGAACCTTTTTCTCAGTAACCACGACCTCGCTTATCCGGGCGTAACGATCAAACAACAGATCTCTCATTTGTTCCAACAGTATCAGGTGCGACAGATGCTGTGTCATCAACCATTGAATCACCGGCAGATAATTCTTGTCGAATTCCTCATCAGCGGGTGAGCTGTTCACAAACCAGGGCAGCTTGTTCTCCGGGATCACGCCAATCAAAAAGGTCTGCCCGGCGTCTACGGTCTCCTTAGCCATGGATAAATTCCAGGAATTTCTGGAGTCATTTCTGTCATCTGCGAGATCCCAGCTTTTACCTCCGATCAAGGTCCCCGGCCTCACGGAACTGAAAGGGATCCCCATTTTATCAAGGGTGATATCAGACGAAATCACCACCCAGTAGTGGTGGAACATCTGGTTTGGCGTAACGATATCAGCAGGATTGCCCTCACAGAAGTGCAGCAGATCAGCAAGTATGGGAGCCGGTACATCTTTGTCCGCAAGTTCCAGCACCTTGATCAGTGTTTGATTTGCTTCATCCAGTCGTTGTCGGGTATGATCCGTTCCCCAGGAATTGATCAATTCTCTGATAACCGGTGAACCGGTCTTGTTGAAGCGAATCTCACCCACATGAACCTGTGCCCGCCCCATAATTCTTTTGTAGTAAGCCTTGAACCCCTGTTTGATGATGGTCAGGCAGGATTCGATGGTTTTTTCATCAGCCTTGGACGTTTCATGCGTTTCATTCTCAAACAGGGAAAGGGATTTGATCTTTTCAAGGAAGTGCTGCATCTTTGAGACCGATGCATTAAATTCATTTTCACAAGTCGCTGTCAACTGTGCAATCTGCTGGGTGACCTGGGCCATGATGCGATTGGGGTTTTTGAATGCGAACTGGTCATTTATCGCTTTTGTATAGGCGTCCAGATTAAACTCGTGTTTCTTCACTTTCCTGCCGAAAAACCGCGCAGCCTTCAGCGCATCTTTATTGACGTCACCGTCTTTGGGCTTCACCTTCGTCAGCATGAACTTTCTTTCAATGGACTGCAGCAGGTTACTGACCCGCATCTGGTAAATCCGGGGATTAAACAACTCAATCTCACCAATACTGATCGGCAATTTGTCGGCAGGTATCACCTTCACCAACTGCCCACTCAAGGTGTTCAGCCAGGCTTTCCAAACCATCTGTTTCTTGAATGCATACTGCTGGTCTGTTCCCTTGAACCCGCTCCGTGGCAGCTTTTTATCCAGAACCTTTTTCAGAATATCAACCAGATTGCTGACATTCCGGGGAAGGTTATCCGGCCATCTAAGCCCGAATGCTGCATGAAGAAACCGCATGATCTCCGTCCAGCTTTCAGGGTCCCACTCTTTTTCCTCCTGCTGGTTTAATGACCCCGCTATCAGCTGAATATTAAGCGAATGGAGGCTGGTATTGATCTCTTCCCAGAGGTTTTTCTGAATCTGGCTGTATTTAAACAACCGCTCCTGCACCTCCAGAAACAGATGGTAATAGATTTTCCTCTCCTGGGTAAACTCACTGTCCTTGATATTCTGTTTTTTAAAACTCCGGATAAACAGCTCAAGGGGAATCTGAACCACCAGGCTGTCCACCCCGGGAGAGATAGCAATCGTAGCGTTTCGAATCGACTCCCGATCAATGATTCCCTTATCCCCCACCATCACCGGAGCCTGCAATTGCAGGATCTGCTTGGTGTTCACAATCACATCTGCTTGATGGTTGCAGATCAGAAACAGGTCTTTGCCTTTTGCGCCCTGGACAATGATCTCAGCCCTGGGTGCAAAGATGCCGAACTGGATTTGATTCATCAGATATCGACCCAGAATGTCCAGAAACATCCGGGTTATTGGATATTGCTTCAGTAGCATTTCCGCAGCTACCACTGCTTCAGAGCCAATGCTTTCCAGTTTATAGTATGTGTTCTTCTCAAATGACATAAATTCCGCGCCTGAATATAAAAACCGATGACTGTTACCCGAAAACTGTGCCTACTCTGCCATAACAATAGAAAAAAAACAATAATGTACCCGTACCAAATGCTGAACAACGCATCTGAGGCAGAATAGGTTAACCAGATCGTCGAGCCGGGATTTGGTCAAGGTTATTAACTTAAGCGAAGAACAGGGATTTTGAAAACTCTGTTTGGTAAATTACCCCTTTGAAGGGGGATTCGAAACGCAACGTTTTTCTTAGGCTTATAGCACTAGCTATTTAGAAGAAACACACCTATTCAAGCCGAGGGAATCTTGATTGATCAGATTGATTGTGTGGGGAGTTGTGCTGGAAAGAACTATTGCGGCAGGTTTTCCGCCTGCTCAGTGGATAGCACACTATCCTTACGCCAGGTGAGAAATATGATGGCCGCTATCATGCCGGCTGCGGTTATCAGGAGAATGCCCTCGCTGAACCGGAGGAACATCAGGCTGCCTATACCAAAGCAGAAACAGTAAACGGTAACCGCCCCCAGGATCCAGTGCAGAACCGCACGACCAAAATGGTGATTCCACCCAATATCAGGAAATTCCCGGTAGATGGGACCCCAGAAAGTCGGAAAGGGCCTGACTTTCTCGCAGAACTGCTTCAGGTGCATCTTGTCCGTCGGCGGGGTTAGCAGACAGACCGTTAACCAGGAAACTGTGCAGATTCCCACCACCAGCAGAAAACGATAATGCCAGTCCATGTGAGGGATATAGTCCCAGTATCCGACGAGCTTTCCAAATTTCGGGGAGAGCAGGGTGCTGAAAATACCGGACGCCGCCAGAGCCGTGATTTCAGCAATGGCATTGACCCGCCACCAGAACCAACGAACCACAATCAGCACACCATAACCGGCTGTCAACATGGACATGTAGTACCAGGCATCGCTGACGGAATCGAGATTGTAGGCCACCAACAGGGCACATACCAACATCAGGACCGTACTGACCTGTGACGCTCGGACATAATGCTTTTCAGTCGCCTCCTTCTTGATGAACCGGCGATAAATATCGTTCAGCATGTAGGAGGCCCCAAAGTTGATATGGGTGTCTACGGTGGACATGAATGCTGCTATCAGAGAAGCCATCATGATTCCCAGAAATCCAGCGGGCAGGAGCTTGACAATCAGCATCACATATCCTGCTTCAGCCATCTCCAGATTCGGATAGACAATCAGGGAGACCATGGCGGTGAAAATCATCGGCCAGTAGTTAAAGCCGAATGCCACCACCGCAAAGAGCATGGTGGCGAATGAGGCGTGTTTTTCGTTCTGAGAGGCGATAATTCGCTGAGTAATCGCAGGAGGTGGATTTCCCCACCATTTCAAGGTCATGAAGACAATAAAGGTGACAAAAAATGGGGTCCCCATTGAAGGGATAAACCGAAGATGTTCCGCTGCTGTCTCAACACCATAACGAGCCACGAATCCAGAAATGACATTATCGATTCCCCCGATATACTGCCAGGCAAATACCGCTAACATGATCGAACCGATAGTGCCAATTACAAATTGGACCAGATCAGTAGCAGCAATTCCCCACAAACCCGACGCAGTCGTATAAAGGAGGGTAAAGACCAGGATCAGAGCCAGCAGCAGATCGGGGTTGAAATCAGGAACAACGACACCGGCAACTGTCCAGACAGCTTTGATAATCCAGCCCAGGGTAATGGCATTGGCAAAAACGCCAAAATAGATCCCCTTGAAGCCTCTCAAAAAGGCTGCGGATTTCCCATCATAACGGAGTTCAATCAGTTCCGCTGTCGTGATGATCTGAGAGCGTCGCAGCATCGGGGCAAAGATAAAGGCCCCCAACGCCCCTGCGCCACCCATAACAAAGGACCAGGCATACCAGACCCCTGGAATACCATTTTTGGCAATCAAGCCGGTGATACCCAGCGGCGTGTCGATGGCAAAGGCCGATGCGATCATCGTCATTCCAGCCAGCCACCAGGGCAGCGATCGTCCGGAGACAAAATAGTCATCAACACTTTTCAATGCCTTTCTGGAAAAATAGAGCCCCAGCAGGACGGTGAAAAGCAGGTATCCGGCAACGATAATCCAGTCGATCGTTTCCAAAGCAGGTTTTCCGGTTGTTTCAATACGGTAAAGTTCAGAAAGTGCAAGTTTCCATAATTTTATGGGAAATTGCAACCGCTTTTTCCACCGAATGCTAATCTACACCCGGCCTGCCAGTTGATTTTCTGCAGATGATGCCATAACGATCAGCGAAATCCGGAGCCGTCATCCATCACCAGAGAGTTTTTCGGGTCTTTATTATTGTTTTTACTGATTATTTATGCAATTCCCCTGACGCCGAGCACCTTGACAGTTCCTGAATAAATGGTTTATTTCTTAACATCAAACAATTAACATCTGGAGAGAGAGACATGCCAAAAATTGGAATCATTGGTGGATCAGGACTGGACGATCCGGACATTTTAAAGAACGCCAAAGAACTGGTGGTCAACACCCCCTATGGAGAGCCCTCCTCTCCATTAACAACCGGCCTGCTGGATGGCGTCGAAACTGTTATTCTAGCCCGCCACGGCAGACAGCATCAGTACAGCCCGACCGAGGTTAACTGTCGGGCTAATATTCAGGCGCTTAAAGACCAGAACGTCACCCACATCATTGCTACAACAGCCTGCGGCAGCCTCAGAGAAGAAATAGACCGGGGCCATTTTGTCATTCTCGACCAGTTTATTGACTTCACCCGGCATCGCCCCACTACCTTTCATGATTCCTTTGAGGACGAGGCTGTGCATACAGGCATGGCAGACCCATTTGATGCTGAACTGCGGACCGCTCTCTTTCAAGCCGCCCGGGATTTAGATCTACCTGTTCACAACGGCGGCACCGTTGTCACCATTGAGGGCCCCCGCTTCTCCACCAGAGCGGAATCCAATATGTTTCGGATCTGGGGAGCAGACGTGATTAACATGTCCATCGCTCCTGAAGCAGCCCTGGCTAACGAGGCCGGAATCCCCTATGCTGCCGTTGCCATGTCAACTGATTATGATTGTTGGAAAGAAGACGAAGCGCCCGTTTCCTGGGAAGAGATTCTCGCGGTGTTTAACAAAAATGCGGACAAGGTTAAAAAACTGCTTATCAGCACGATCCCTCGAATATAAGGAGAAAGGAGATGAATTTAAAAGATAAGATACGATCCATACCCAACTGGCCCATCGAAGGGGTCATTTTCCGGGACATTACAACCGTACTGGAAGACCCCGACGCTTTCAGACAAGCCAATGATCTCTTTTATGAACGTTACAAGGACCAGAAACTGGACAAGATCGTGGGGATCGATGCCCGGGGATTTATTTTCGGTGCCGTACTGGCCTATAAACTCAATCTACCCTTCATCCCCGTTCGAAAAAAGGGAAAGCTGCCCTATAAGACCATCAGCGCAGAATATGATCTGGAATATGGAAAAGATACGGTTGAGATGAACGAAGACGCCATCAAAAGCGGAGAGCAGGTGCTGATCGTGGACGACCTGATTGCAACCGGCGGAACCATAGCCGCCGCCATCGAGCTGGTCCAACAACTAGGAGGTATTGTTGCCGAATGCTGTTTCCTGGTAGAGTTGCCAGACCTTGGGGGAAGAAAGAAAATTCCGAACGTCCCCATCTTCTGCCTGATGGAGTTTGAAGGGGACTAGACCCGGTCAAGCCACACTGACCGTATAACGGAAGCGACCGTCCAACTCCAGATCCAGACGGTCTCCAGAATTCAGCTGGCTGACACCAGCCGGTGTTCCGGTCAGGATCACATCACCAGGCATCAGGGTGAAAAAAGTGGACATGTAAACCATCAAATCCAGGATGCCGGTTATCATCAGCTTTGTGCTCTCCTCCTGCTGAACCGCCCCGTTGACAAGCAGTTTCAACATGGTATCCTGCGGGTTGGCTAGTTGCTCCTTCTTCACAAACGGTGAGATGGGGCAGGACCCGTCAAATGCTTTGGCCTTCTCCCAGGGCAGCCCTTTTTCCTTGAGCCCCTGCTGAATATCCCGCAACGTTAGATCCAACGCTATCCCGAAACCGGCAATCGCCTTATCCGCAGATTCCCTGTCTCCACAAAAGAGTTTCTCTCCCACCAGCACTGCCAGCTCGGTTTCATGTTGGCAGTTATGACTGTACGCCGGCACAATAACTGGCTCACTGAAGGGTTGCAGTGATGTCGCAGGCTTGATGAATAGAATGGGCTCGGTCGGCACCGGATTATCCAGCTCCTTGATGTGATCCACATAATTTCGACCCACACAAACCACTTTTCCCGCCGGCAACTGGCATGGCGTCCCATCTTCAAAACCATGTTGATATGTCATTTTTTCCCTTTTGATCATTTAGTTAAAAACGAAAAATAGTATCTAGTCCCAAATGTTCGTCATTCCGGGCCTGCCCCGGAATCCATATCCACAACGCTCAGCTAACCTGGATTCCAGCTTTCACTGGAATGACATCGGGCAAGAAAGGGGGATATGATCATTCGCGTCCCCCTTTTTTCCCTATTTCAGTTTGACCGGAAAAGCCGCCAGCACAAATTCCGTCTGGAACTGAATATACTCCTCGATGGAATGTTGCTGTGACAGGTACCAGCGCCTGAAGGTCCACATATGCCCGAGAATGGTAATGTTATTTGCCAATAGATCAAATTCACCATCAGATATCCCGTCCAGCTTTTCAGATGCGGCAATCCGCTTTAAGGCATCCACCACCATCTGTGTGGTGCCGATCTCATTTTCCAGAACCCGCCGCTTCCACTGCGAAGGCAATGATTTGGTCACCTGGTACATCAACTGAATCTGCTCCGCCATCCGATGACACACCATCAAAAACTCGCGTATGAGCTGCCTGAGAGCTATCAATCCGCTCTCGGCATTATCCAGAGCCAAGGTAACCCCCCGCTCCACCTCATCATGAATGGATAGACAAACCAGGTAGAGAATATCCTCCTTGGAGTTGACGTACTCGTATATCGAACCCACGGAAAATCCGGCTGCCTTCGCTATCTGCCGCGTGGTCGTCTTGTGAAACCCATTCGCCACAAATAACGGTACAGCCGCTTCAATAATCTGACCCCGCCGTTGAGTAACCAGATCCGGGTTCTTTACCTGGGTCGGTACCTCATTCGTGACACCTCTGCTTTTAACCAAAATGCTCCCCTTGAAGGCTGTTTCCAACTTGCCCATACCACCGGCAACCCACGGCAGGTAAAACTTCGACTGAACGCTCAGTCACTATGTTTTCTGATTGATCCGGCTTTGTCAATCTTTCGGGTAGCCCCCCGGGATTTGAGGAGGACCCATCCACCGACACCTGACGATGGGGTTCTCACTCCGCTCTGATGTTGACGGAGCTTTCGGTCCAGATGTAACATAGGGGGATAAAAAACTGAGAGTTCCTGGTTTAGCTACTATTCAACAAAAAATGTGAGAGAACCTGATGTCGATTTTAACGGAAGGCCGAAAAAATGATCGTGTGCTGTTGATGGGGAATGACGCCATCTCCCGCGGTGCACTTGAAGCTGGGGTAAATGTTGTTGCCGGCTACCCGGGAACGCCTTCCTCGGAGATCATTGAGAACCTGGCCGGAGTTGCCTCTCAACGGAAGCTGTATGTGGAGTGGTCAGTGAATGAGAAGGTAGCGTCCGAGGTGGCAGCAGCCGCTTCGTTTTCCGGTTTAAGATCGATGTGTGTGATGAAGCAGGTGGGTGTAAACGTTGCTTCCGATTTTCTGCTACACCTTTCTGAATACGGAACCCGCGGCGGAATGATTCTGGTTTCCTGCGAGGATCCCGGCGCGCTTTCCAGCACGAATGAGGGAGAGTCGCGGCCCTACGCCAAGATGATGGAATTTCCTCTTCTGGAGCCGGGCGATTTTCAGGAAGCCCTGGAGATGACACGCTGGGCCTTTGAGTTGTCCGAGGCGATCAACAATATTGTGATGGTTCGCAGCGTCACCCGTCTGTCTCACGCCAGCGGCAACGTAGTTCTGGGCGAGCTGCCGGAACCGTCAGGCACCGCCCGTTTTGAATACGAGGGAACCTTCATGGACCAGATGAAAGGCCCCGTCATCACCGTCCCCGGCATCACTGACCAACTGCATCAGCGGCAGCAGGGCAAGTTGAAGCAGGCGGTGGAATTGTTTGAGACATCGCGCTTTAACACCTACCAGGGGCCTGATCAACCGGAACTGCTGATCATCACCAGTTCGGCCTGCAACCTGTATTGCCGGGAAGCGATCAATATTCTGGCCATTGAGGAGCGAGTTGGACTGTTGAAGCTGGGCACCACCTGGCCCTTGCCACCACGGCTGCTCGAAAAGCATATGTCCAGCACGGAGAACATCCTGGTAGTGGAAGAGGTACAGCCCTTCATGGAGGACAACATTAAGGCGCTGGCAGTAGAGTTGGGAGAGAAGATCCGACTGAAACGGTTTTACGGAAAAAAAGACGGCACCCTTCCCACTACCAACGAGCTGAATCCGGACCGGATTATCGACGCCCTGGTTGGGATCCTGGACCTGGAATACCAGAACGATGCTGAATCCTACCTGGAGAAAGCAGCCCCCATTCTGCTCGAAGGTGCCCCCAAACGGGACCTGACATTCTGCCCCGGCTGTCCGCACCGTGCGTCCTTCTGGGTGATCAACACCGCCCTGAAACTGGACAATCGCAAGGGGTTTATCTGTGGTGACATCGGCTGTTACACCCTCGGGATTCTTCCTACGGGATTCAACACCCTTAAGACCGGTCATGCCATGGGTTCCGGGCTGGGCGTTGCCAGTGGGTTCGGGAAGCTCGGGATGTTCGATATGGATCAACCAGTCATGGCCATTTGTGGTGATTCCACCTTTTTCCACGCCACCATCCCGGCACTGATCAACGCCGTCCATAACAAGTCGGATGTTATTCTTGTCGTCGTGGACAATTCAGGCACTGCCATGACTGGTTTTCAGCCCCATCCAGGCCTTAATCGTGACACTTTTGGCGATGAGGCGCCCCGGGTGGATATTCCCACGCTTTGCGAAGCCATCGGGGCGAAGGTTGAGATCTGCGATCCGTTTGAGATAGAAAAGACCCGGCAGACACTACTCGGGATGATGGCCGACAGACAAGGGGTACGGGTCGCCGTGATGCGGCAGAGTTGCGCCCTGAGCCCGGAGAAAAAAGCGGGCAGGCTTTATAACATGACCATTGATGAATCGCTTTGCAAGGGGGATAACTGTGGCTGCGCTCGCTTGTGTACGCGGGTATTCAAGTGCCCGGGTCTGAACTGGGATGCGGAGAAAGAGGTCACCCGCATTGATGAGGTGATCTGCACCGGATGCGGGGTCTGTGCTTCCATCTGTCCGGCCGGGGCCATTCAGGCAACCCCTGCTTGATTAAATCACAGGTTGGTTCGGCTCAGGTAAGGGTTGGCCCATCCTCAATACTATCGCTTAACTTCGGCTGCACCAACCCTCACCCGGGCCTGATGCAATCGAAGATATAGAACTAGCAATCCTTGAACTTCGCTGCTCGTTTTTCCATGAAAGCCGCGACCCCTTCCACTTTGTCCTGGGTTTCACACAGTCCGCCAAAGAGTTCCCGTTCCAGCTTCATGCCGTCGGCAAGCGTCATATCCATTCCCTGGTTAACGGCCTTGATGGCGGCGCGGATATTCATCCGACTCTTTTCCGCAATGGTTTTGGCCAGCTTGAGTGCTTCATCCACAACTGTTCCAGCCGGAACCACCCGATTGACGATACCGTAGTCGGCAGCCTGGCTTCCGCTGAGAAAGTTCCCGGAGAGAATCAGCTCCAGTGCCCGGCCTTTGCCAATTAAGCGGGGAGTCCGTTGAGTCCCGGCGTAACCCGGAATAATGCCCAGTTTGATCTCGGGCAGCCCGATCTGGGCTTTTTCGTCAGCCAGCCGGATATGGCAGGCCAGTGCGAATTCCATCCCACCTCCCAGGCAGAAGCCGCTGACAGCAGCAATAAATGGCTTGTCCGCCTCTGCAATCAAGTTGGTAATATCCTGGCCGACCTTCAGCATTTCAGCGCCTTTCTCCTTGTTTTCCAGTTCGACAAACTCTGATATATCGGCACCTGCGATAAAGGCCTTATCACCGGCTCCGGTAAAAACCACCACGCGAACCGCGTCATCTGCCAGCACCTGTTTAACCGACGCTTCAATATCAGCCAGTACCGGGGCGCTCAACGCATTGACAGGGGGGTTATTGACACTCATCACCGCGACACCATCAGTAACACTATACGAACACTTCTTTTCAGACATGGTCTTTTCCTCGATCATTGTTCCCTGGAACCGGTTTTAAAGCGGCAGTGGGAATTTGGTTGATTTAAACAGCTGTTCTCTCTTTACTGCATGGTAGGAAAAAACCGGACAGGCTGTCAAACAATTGGCAACCCTATAATTTCTGTTGATTTTGCGTTTCCTGTTTACGAAATAGCATCTAATCACTAGAATGAGGCTGTTATGCTCGGGTGTCAGGGATCTGTTCGACTGTTGATCGACGCTGATAACCGGCACAAAAAACTGGGAGGGGTAATATGGCAAACGATCACAACACCATTCTAACTGAAAGCATCAAGCGGCTTCTGAGACGAGGGGCTACCTCCCATCTGACAAAAATCGTCAATAAGGCGCATGTAGCCGACCTCGCACTGGTCTTCCGGTCATTGACCCTGGGCAACCAGAAGAGGCTCTTCGCTATGATCGAGGATACCGAGCAGAAAGGGGATCTTTTTTCAGCTCTCGAAGAGAATGTGCTACTCGACTTCATCGACAGCATGCGCGTCGATGATATCGTAGAGGTCATGCAGAACATGCCCTCTGACGATGTTGCCGACCTGCTGGGCAAGATCCCGCAGAAAAAGGCGGACGCCATCCTGGAGCAGATGGAGACCGAAGACTCAGAAGAGGTCGAGGAGTTGTTGCGCTACGGTGACGATACAGCCGGGGGGATCATGATCCCGGACTTTATCGCCCTGCCCGAAGACATGACCACTCAGAAAGCGATTGAGTCCATTCAGAAAGACTACCACGATGTCGAGATGCCCTTTTACATCTACGTGGTGGACGAAAACTACAAACTGCTGGGCGTCATCTCATTGAGGCAACTGGTAGTGGAAAAGCCTCAGGCCCAGTTGCGTGATTTCATGGCCACCGATATCTTTTCCGTTCGCACCGACATGGACCAGGAAGAGGTCGCCCGAATTGTTGCCCGCTATGATATTCTTGCCGTTCCTGTCATCGATGAAACCCACCAGCTTGTTGGTATCGTTACCGTTGACGACGTCATCGATATCATCCGCCTCGAAGCCACCGAGGATATGCTGAAAATGGCCGGAGCCGGTGAGGTGTTTGTGGAGACCCAATCCATCATGAGGGCTACCCGCATCCGGCTTCCCTGGCTGTTTGCCGCTGCTGTTGGCGGCCTGCTTTCGGTTTTCATTATCGGTCAATTTGAAGCAAGTCTGCAGAAACTGGCCTACCTGGCCGCTTTCATCCCAATCATCATGGCCATGGGGGGTAATATCGGTACCCAATCATCGACAATCGTCGTGCGAGGGCTGGCAACCGGACGCCTGCATGTCACAGATATCTGGAAGATCGTCATCAAGGAGATCGCAATCGGATTGATCCTGGGCGTGTTCTATGGATTGTTGATCGCCATTGTCGCCCAGGTGGTGTTTCATGACACCCAGAGTTCGGGGGCCTTCGCTCTCTCTGTCGGACTGGCGGTTCTGATCTCCATGTTTATAGCAGCCCTGGTCGGATCTCTGGTACCAATGGTCATGGCCCGCATCAACATCGACCCGGCACTAGCCACCGGCCCCTTCGTCACCACATCCATTGATATGGCCAGCGTCTTTTTCTACTTCATTATCGCCACCGCCTTGCTTGGTCTATAGCTTTTCCTGGTTGAAGCTTCGGCAGGAGGAAGCCTTTGTTTCGGAGCCATGCCAAAGAGATTGAACGGATCATCAAAGATGTACCGCCATGAAGGATCAACACAAAAACCAACTGGGCACCATCCTCACTATCGTCTTACTGCTTGTTTGCCTTAAACCGAATCAAGGCACCAGCACTGATATGGACTGGTCTTTTCAGGGGGAGGCCGCTCTCTGGTCAGCCGCTGAAGATACGCCCACCGACAGACGGGAGTTGGGCTACCGCTATCTGCCAGAACTGAACCTGTCCCTGCCTCTTTCTGATGGACTACAGCTGGATGGCATGATCATGGGCAACCTTTCCGGTACGGCTTATTCAGTTAATGGTTCTGATAGTGACACAACCCACGAGGAGAAACCTTATCGCCTCTGGGCCAGGTTATCATCAGATCAGGCTGGAGTGCGACTGGGTCTACAAGAGATCAGTTTTGGGCCGGGCAAGATCCTCAGATCGCTGAGATGGTTCGACCAGAAGGACAGCCGTGATCCCACAGGGTTTACAGATGGGGTCAATGCCCTGCTCTTTAGATACTATTTTGAGAGCAATGCCAACATCTGGGCATGGACCATGACGGGCAACGAGGATCCCATGGGGATCTCTCTCCTGAATACGGTCGAAAACAGCCATGAGCAGGGAGCCCGTGTCCAGCTTGCCACCGGCTCGGCTGAAATAGGGCTATCGCTGCATCACCGACAGGCAGAACCCTACGCCTATCCAGGCGTTCCGGCTCCTGCTTCAGACGAATTGCAGGAGAACCGAATCGGCTTCGATCTTACCTGGGATTTGGGAATAGGACTTTATCTGGAGAGCACCTACCTTGAACTGGAAGAAAATGGGTTTATTCCGGAGTCCCAGTTGTTTTTGACGCTGGGATGTGATTACACTTTTGATATCGGCAACGGGCTGGGCAGCATTGTGGAAGTGATGGGTGTGGATCTGCGATATAACAACCAGGAAACAAGGGACGGTACCGTATGGTTGTTGGCTGTTTCCGAACAGATTTCGCTGAACCTGCTTGATCAGGTCGGGGTACTGGCACTTCGGAATTTCGATACAGAAATAACGACCCTGCAGGCCTCCTGGGCACGAACAACAGATAACTGGGTGTTCACCCTGATGGGCTATACCAGTGACACTGGCTCCGGCGAACCCGAGTCAAGCCCGTTTTCTTTCAGCAGTGTTACCGGTCAGCAGGGAGTCCGCCTGCTGGTGCAGTATAATCATTAATCATTTCCTTAACCAACAAGCGAGTTGACACCATGGAACCTGTGATAGCGGTCAGCAACCTCGACAAGACCTTTCCGGTTGCCAACGAGGATTTCTTTGCTCTGCAGAATATCAACCTTCAATTTGCACCGGGGGAGTTCTCGGGCATTGTCGGTCCCAGCGGATCGGGTAAAACCACCCTTCTGAACATCATGGGATCGTTGGACAAGCCGACGAAAGGAAAGGTCTATTTCATGGGGGATGAGATCACCGCATACAGCTCCAAGGAGAGTGCCCAATTGCGCAGCCGCAAGATCGGCTTCATTTTTCAAACCTATAACCTGCTTCCGGTCTATACGGTATATGAAAATCTGGAGCTGCCATTGATCCTGCTGGGCATGTCCACAGCCGAAAAAAAACAGGCGATCATGGACAGCCTGGAATGGGTGGGATTGACAGACAAGGTTAAAAGCAAGCCGGCCCAGCTCTCAGGAGGGCAATGCCAGCGCGTTGCCATTGCACGAGCCATGGTCAAGAAACCGGCGGTGATTCTGGCTGATGAACCCACAGCCAACCTGGATTCCGAAAATTCCCACATTATCCTGAAGACCATGAAGAAAATTAATGATGCATCCGGATCTACCTTTATTTTCTCGACTCATGACGACAAGGTGATCGGATACCTGAAACGCAAAATCACTCTGGTCGACGGCGGCATCCAACAGGATGAAACCTTTTAAGGGGAGGCGCCATGATATTCAAGATTGCATTCAAAAATGTCCTCTCTGCAGGGCTTCGAACCTGGCTGAATACCTTTATCATCTCCATCACCCTGACCTGTATCATTCTGATCCAGGGCATGAACAACGGCCTGCTGAAGGAGCTGACAACCAACCGGATTGCTGAGGAAGTCGGAAATGGCCAGATCTGGCACCAAAACTACGACCCCTTTGACCCGTTGACACTGGACATCAGCCACGGCACCATATCTCCTGCGATTTCCAGGGCCGTCAAGAAACGGGAGGCGATTCCGATTCTGATGGTCGCCGGATCAGCTTATCCCCAGGGACGGATTTTTCCGGCCATTCTTAAGGGCATTCCACCAGACCAGGATATCTTAAAACTGCCCTTTGACCAGCTGACTGGTAACAGCCCAAAGGGCACCATTCCCGCGATGATTGGGAAGGGAATGGCCAAACGCAGCAATCTCAGTCGGGGGGACGTGATCACCGTCCGCTGGCGCAACAGCCAGGGGGCCTTCAACGCTGCAGATCTGACCATCGTTAAGGTTTTTGACAGTAAGGTCCCGGCCATGGACCGGGGACAGATCTGGCTGCAGCTCAAAAAACTGCAGGAGATGAATCTCTCTCCCAACCATGCCACCATTATCATATCCTCCCGCCCGGTGGATGAGCTGGAAAGCTCGCCGGAATGGATTCATAAGACCGTCGACGATCTTCTGGCTGACACGTATCAGCTGGTCAAGAACAAGTCAGTGGGGGCCGGGATTTTCTACATGATCCTGATCTTCCTGGCCATGATCGCCATTTTCGACACCCAGGCCCTCTCGATTTTCAAGCGCCGCAAAGAGATCGGAACCCTGATGGCGCTGGGAATGACCAATCGCGCCATTGTCTTTACCTTTACCATCGAGGGTCTGCTTTACGGTATTTTTGCCGCCCTGCTGACCACTGCGTACGGCGGACCACTCTTCTGGTACTTCCAGACACGGGGTTACCACATTCCGGTCTCGGGGGATCAGTATGGCATTGCTATCAGCGAACACCTTTATCCCGATTTTAGCCTGGGGCTGATCCTGGGAACACTGATCATCGTTATGTTGCTGCTGACCATTGTCAGCTACCTGCCGGCACGTAAAATCACCCATCTGCAACCGTTTGAGGCTTTAAGGGGGAAATGGTCATGATTGCCTTTCTATTCAAGGGATTGCTCCGGGATCGGTCACGAAGTCTTTTCCCCATATTGATCACAGGCTCAGGCGTCGCCATCACCGTACTGATGTTTGCCTGGGTAAGCGGCATCCTGAACGAAACCATCGAAACAACGGCCCGTTTCAAGGCCGGCCACCTGAAAGTCCGGACCCGCGCCCTGAATCAGCAGCAGTATCCCAACATCATGGAGCTGGTCCTGACCGATGCCGGAAAGATTCAAACCCAGCTGGAAACCGAGTTTCCCCAAGTGACCTGGAAATCCAGGATCCAGTTTGGCGGCCTGATGGATATCCCGGATGAAAATGGAGAAACCATTGCCCAGGCGCCGGTTGCTGGTCTCGGAATCGACCTGATGTCCCGGGACCGTTCCGAAATCGAAAACCTGAACCTGAGCAAGGCCTTGGCAAAAGGCAACCTGCCGCAACAGTCCGGCGACATCCTGCTCAGCGACGACCTGTTTGAAAAGCTGGGGCTCCGGCTGGGGCAGTCGGTTACCTATATCGGGTCCGATATGAACGGATCCATGGTTTTTTACAATTTCCGGATTTCCGGCACCGTACGATTCGGTATAAAGGCCATGGATCGCGGGGCCATGATCGCATCCCTTGAGGACATGCAGGACACGCTGGATATGCAGGATGCAACAACCGAAATATTCGGTTTTTTCAAGGACGGTTTTTATCACGCTGAACAGGCCTCCCGTATCAGGAACGCCTTTAACGATTCCCAAAGCGCAACCGGATTGTTTGCACCGGTGATGATCCGGCTGGAAGACCAGGATAACATGGGCGACATACTCTCCTATATGGATGTCATGTTCTCCGCCATACTGATCATCTTTATCTTTGTCATCAGCCTCGTTCTCTGGAACGCCGGACTGATGAACGGCATACGGCGCTATGGTGAAATCGGTGTTCGTCTGGCCATCGGGGAGTCAAAAACCCACCTGTACTGGAGCCTGATTATCGAGGCGCTGATCCTGGGCATTGTCAGCTACATCCTGGGAACTGCCGTAGGCCTGATACCGGCTTACTACCTCCAGGTACACGGCGTTGATTTCAGTGCCTTTACCCAGAGCGCTGACCTCATGATGTCCAATGTGATGCGGGCCCGTATCACACCCATTATTTTCTGGATCGGTATCATTCCTGGGGTCATCGCCCCCTTTATCGGGGCTTCCATATCGGGCATCGGCATATTCAAAAGAGAGACCGCAGAACTTTTCAAGGAGTTGGAGGCATGAAACGATCACTGTTCCTTATGTTATTCATGATTGCCTCTCTTTCGGCTCATGGCGAAGAAGACCAGGCAGCGGCTATCCTGCAGCGCATGGACCAGAACCAGAATGTCGAGCGGCAGATCGTCGTCAGCTCGATGATCATTCACGGGCTGAGAGGGTCCCGCGAAATCCGCTACAAATCCTGGATTATCGGCCAGGAGCAATCCTTCACCGAGTCCCTGGCACCCCGCCGGGAAAAGGGAAACAAAATGCTGAAGCTCAAGCAGAACCTGTGGATTTTCAATCCCCGAACTGACCGTATCCTCAAAATTGCCGGGCACATGTTGCGCCAATCCATGGCAGGCTCCGATTTGTCCTACGAGGATATGATGGAGAAAGGGAAACTGCTTGATAACTACCACGCTGAAATGGCCGGTGAAGACCAGATCGATGGCCGGGAGATGTGGGTTCTTGACCTGAAAGCGCGGAACAGCGGTATCGCCTACCAGCGCAGAAAAATATGGGTGGACAAACAGCTCTACCTTGGCATCCGTGAAGAGCTATACGCCGCCAGCGGAAAACTGTTGAAACGGCTGGAGATCCTGGAAAGCTTTAAAACCTCCAGGGGCTGGTATCCAAAACGGATGCAGTTTAAGGATATCCTGAAAAAAGGGGGTGGAACCGAATGGATTATTCACAGCGTGGATTTCGACACCACCATTCCAAAGTCTAAATTTTCAAAGGCTGCCCTTAGGAGATAAGAGGCCCGAGAACGCCATTCCAGCTACAGGATCTCAGATGACAACCATTATCGACCCTAAAAAATTTGGCCTTCATGTTTCAACCCGGATTGAAATGCCGGAGGATCATACTTACACCATCGTGATGAACCGAAAAAGCCGCATCATCATGAAAGACGGTCACCAGATCCTCTCCAAGGTGGAAAAAATCAAGGCAGAGGACGAAAAGGCCACTATCAACGTCCACACAACCGCCCCGATCTGCAGTAAAACCAAAGCTTTTCTGGAAGATCAGGGCATATCCGTCACCTCTGAATGAGCCTGAATGACACCCTGAACCCTGATCAGACCGCCAGCCTCACATGATGTCCCCTATTTTATGATAGACACGGGTCCGTTATTTGAGGTACTTATTGAGTGAGTTTGTTCCAACCACACCCGGTTTGAAAAATCCATGCACCAGGCAACGGGTTCCAGAACCAACGAACAGAAACAACTTGTGGACGATTGTCCAACAGTAATATTCTTATAAGGAGCAACTGATAGATCGCAAAAAGATGTCTGCCGGGAGATCCGTATAACATTCGCTGAGAATCGCTATGAATATTTACGTTGGTAACCTGCCGTATATCGTCAATGAATCGGAAATGGAAAGACTCTTTCAAGAATATGGCGAAGTAACGAAGACCATTATTATCATGGACCGGGAAACCGGAAAGTCCAAAGGTTTCGGGTTTATTGAAATGTCAAACCCAGCCCAGGCAGAAGCCGCCATCGAGGCTTTAAACGACAGCCCACTTAAGGGCCGTAACATCAAGGTCAGCAAGGCGAAACCCAAAGGCGACCGGCCGAAAAGCGCACCGGAAAACCAACCAAGAACCCGGGCTGCATCGCCCCCTGCCAGCGCCAGTATGGACGCGGACGCGATTATCCAATTCTGGTTCAGTGAGATCGATTCGGACTCCTGGTGGAAAAAGGACAAGGTCTTCGACCAGTTGGTATTCGATCGGTTTGCTGCCATTCACGCAGCGGCTAACCAGTGCGACCTGTTTTCATGGCGCCAGACACATTTGGGCAGGCTGGCAGAGATCATTATCCTGGACCAGTTTTCAAGGAACATGTACCGGGACACTCCGGATGCTTTCTCATCCGACCCGTTGGCACTTGCGCTCTCCCAGGAAGCCATCGCACAAGGAGTTCACGAGGAACTGGAAGACGCCCAGCGGATGTTTCTCCTGATGCCCTATATGCATAGCGAGTCCAGGACCATCCACGAGTTAGCGGTCCAACTGTTCAGCGCGCCCGGCCTTGAACAGAATCTTGATTTTGAGATCAAACATAAGACGATCATTGACCGGTTCGGGCGATACCCGCATCGTAACCGAATCCTTGGTAGAGTTGCTACCGAGGAGGAGCGCCTCTTTCTCAAAGAACCGGACTCATCGTTTTAACAAACCGGCGGAACCAGCCGGTCCTCAATCGGGAAAAAGCTGCTGCCAGGAGGCTGACAGCTTTGCCCTCAATTTAGATCATTTAACAATCATTGCCACGATGGAGAACATCAATGGAACTAACGCGTCAAAAACTCATCTATTTTTCACCCACTCAAACCACCCAAAAGGTTCTCGCAGCTGTTGCCGAAGGGACCGGCATCAGTCAAACCGAACAAATTGACTTGACCCTGCCTCAAGCTGAAACCCTTGGAAAACCAGAAATCCACCAGGAACTGGCTATCATCGGTGCTCCGGTTTATTCAGGTCGTGTCGCACTCGAAGCAGCTAATCGCCTGCAGCAAATCAAGGGGAACGGATCCCCGGCGGTGATTGTTGTTGTCTACGGCAACCGTGCTTTTGAAGACGCTCTGATTGAATTGCGAGACATCGCCACCGAAGCGGGATTTATACCGATTGCCGCAGCTGCCTTCATAGGGGAGCACTCATTCGCCACCGCAGACAAACCGGTAGCCAACGGCCGACCAGATACAGACGATCTCAGTGCAGCCAGGGGGTTTGGCGTGGACGTTCAGAAAAAACTGGGCCAACTTCAGACCCTGGATTCAGGCGCGCCACTGCAGGTGCCAGGAAGCACACCTTATAAAGATCGCAAGCCCGGCGGTGGGGTCTCACCCAATACCCTTGAGGAGACCTGCACACTCTGTGGCACCTGTGCTGATGTCTGCCCAACCGGAGCCATCACCGTGGGAGAGACTGTGGTAACAGACAAGGGCCGCTGCATTATCTGCTGTGCCTGTATCAAGAGCTGTCCCTCCGGTGCACGCGTCATGGAAGAACCAGTCATGCTGAAAATCACTGACTGGCTGCACACAGAATTCAGTGCACGCAGTGAACCTGAGATATTTATTTGAGGGATGAAGGCAAACACTTTAACCGGGTAAGCATTTGGCAGCAAAAAAAAAGAAGCTTTTTGTCCTGGATACCAACGTGATCCTGCACGACCCGTCCTGCGTTAACCAGTTTACCAACCACGATATTATTATTCCCATCACCGTGATTGAGGAACTGGATTCGTTTAAAAAGGGGAATGAGACCATCAACTTCCATGCCCGTGAGTTCGCCCGCACCCTGGACACCTTCAGTGAAGAGAAGCCCTTCGACGGTGGATTCAAGATTGGCCCCCGCAAGGGCAGAATCTTCATCAAGCTGGAAAAGGTGTTTCACCCCGACCTGATCAACAGTTTTTCCTCGGACAAACCTGACCATCGGATTCTCAATATCGCCTATTATGCAGTCGATGAGTATCCTGAGAAACATGTCATGATCGTGTCCAAGGATGTTAATCTGCGTATGAAGGCCAAGGCAGTCGGCCTGCAGTCAATGGATTATACCACCGATCATGTCAAGGACATATCGTCCCTGTATAAAGGACGTCGCGTCGAAGAGAATGTCCCTGACGATGTCATTGAAGCGTTATACAACGAGCCTTACGAGGTTGAACCTTCTTTCCTGGGGAAAAAGAACAACCTGAAAGCCCATGAGTACCTGATATTGAAGGGCAACCGAAAATCGGCGTTGGGCAGCGTTGATCCGTTCACCCGCAACATCCGCCATGTAAACAAATTCAACGCTTACGGGATCAAACCCAGAAATGCAGAGCAGACCTTTGCTCTGGACGCCCTCACCAACCCGAATGTCAAGCTGGTCAGTCTCTCTGGCAAGGCCGGGACAGGTAAAACATTGCTGGCACTGGCCGCCGGTCTCGAAACCCTGAATTCCTATCGGCAGATATATATGGCCCGCCCCATTGTTCCCCTCAGCAACAAGGACATTGGCTACCTGCCGGGCGATATCAAGTCGAAACTCAATCCTTATATGCAGCCTCTCTATGACAATCTGGGGGTTATCCAGAACCAGTTCAGTGAGAAGGATGCCAACAATAAAAATATTCGTCGCTACCTGGATGATGAGAAGCTGGTTATCTCCCCACTTGCCTACATCAGAGGAAGAAGTCTGGTGGATGTTTACTTCATCGTGGATGAAGCCCAGAATTTGACGCCTCATGAAATCAAAACAATTATTACACGAGCTGGTGAGGGAACCAAGATGATCTTCACAGGCGATATATTTCAAATCGACCATCCCTACCTTGACAGCCATTCCAACGGCTTGAGCTACCTGATCGAACGCATGCAGGGGCAAGAGATTTACGCCCATGTCAACCTGGAAAAAGGCGAACGTTCAGAACTGGCAGAAATCGCCAGTAACCTGCTGTAACATTCCCTGATCCATACTCCACATGCTAGCCTTGCAGGCCTGCCAATAAAAAAACAAAATGCCAATTATAACCGCCTTGGCGGACACTATGCTGGATAGCTGAAGCAATTAAGAATCAAAAGATATTTCGGTTAACGGTGAATGGCTACTCATATCCAGCTAAAGAAAAGGAGGGGACCCCTTTTACTTTATTTGCCCAATGGATATAATACGGGAATCTTTATGGATGAATCAGCACCCCTCACCTCGAAAAGCAGACCACTATGAGAATCAGTACACGGTCCAAACTCATTATCGGTTACATCACCCTTCTCTTTTCGGTTATTGTTGCAGCCTCTTACGGTTACTATTCCCTTACCCGGGTCATCAAACGCAAGGAGCAGATCCGGTTTTACACCGACAACCTGATCCTCTCCAACCGGATATACAAGCACACGTCCGAGGCAACCAAGTCATTGAACAGTTTCCTGTTGAATTACGACCGGAACTTTGTCCCCCGGGTAAATGAAAACCTGGAGCTGCTGCAAATAGAATCGGTAAAGTTAGAAACCCTCTCCACCGGCACTGGGGATCCCGACCAGATAGCCATCGCCAGCGCCATCATGGAATCAGCGAAGGTTTACCGTGAGACCTTTCAATACATCGTGGAGTCTGTCCTCAGGAGAGGCATCGATTCTGACTCCGGTTTGCGGGGGAAGCTGAAAGGCCTTCGGGAAGATCTCACTCGCGAGCTACCCAGGGATCTGATCCTCAATATGAGAATCCTGGAGATCCAGAACCAGACCAATTACCTGACAGTGGATACCACCCTGAAATCGGAGTACCTGCTGGAGTTCATCACCGATCACATACCGCTGGTTGAAAGTCAGCGGACGCTCTTGCAACTGGTTAGCTACAAGGCCTCATTCAACCGCCTCTTTTACGAGGACATGAATATCCGCGATCTGATCATCCTGATGCGGTTGAATATCGAGATGATCGAAATATTTGTCACCGAAAACGTCAGGGAGGCCCAATCCGAATTGGAGGATCAGTTCGTTCTGACAGGGGAATTGGAACAGCGGCAGAAAGTGTTGAGCCTGCTGGTTACCATCATCACGATCTCTGCCGGACTGCTGGCTATCATTGTTTTCGGCACCAAGCCCCTGGCACTGGCCAGCCTGAACCAGGAGAAGGCCGCCATCCTGGAAGCCATTCGAGACGGTATTGTAGCGGTTAACCGGGACGCCACTGTCACCCTGGTAAATCAGAGGGCCAAGGACCTGCTGGGGTTGACGAAAAACTATGTCGGCAAACATATCCTGGACCTGTTTCCCAACTCCAGGCTGCCGATCGTCATGAAAAACGGAATTGCCGAGTATGACCAGGAACAGCAGCGTGGCAAGTTGACAGTCCTGACCACCCGTATTCCCGTTTTCTACCGGGACAAGATCATCGGTGCCATCGTCTGTTTCCGTAAAAAAGAGGAGCTCTCGCGCCTGGCGGGGAAACTGACCCAGGTTAATGCTTACATCGACGGTCTCAGGGCCAACAACCATGAATTTAAAAATAAGCTACAGGCCATTCAGGGCATGATCCAGCTGGGGAAAATTCCGGAGGTACTCTCCTTTATTGAAACGGTTCAGGCCTCGCATCAGCAACAGATATCCCAGTTTGTTGATCATATCAAGGACCCTGCCATATCAGCAATTCTACTGGGCAAATACAACCGTGCCCATGAACTGGGCATCTCCATGTTTCTGGTTGATGATGCCAGGCTTGGCTCATTGCCTGAAGAGTTGGACCAGAACGGCCTGGTCAGTATCCTGGGAAACCTGATCGAAAATGCCATCGACGCCGTCCGGCACCTCAAGCACATGAAACGATATATCCGGGTCAATATCAGAGAATTGAACGACTCCATCTACTTTTCGGTAACCGATAACGGACATGGAATCGATCCGGATATCGCCGGACAAATCTTTGAGCAGGGATTCACCACCAAACAGGAAATGGATACCCTGATCACCAGCAATCCGAACAGCCTGGGAGAAAAACATATCGGGATGGGATTGTACATCACAAGGAACCATGTTATCAGTATGGGCGGCGATATCCAGTTTAAATCAGACCGCCAGACCACATTCGAAGTGACCATTCCGAAATTTCAACCGGAACAAACATCCCCGGCAGGTTTGCTGGAGGGAGAAAACAGATTATGACCGACTTTGAGGTATTGATTGCCGAAGACGATTTCCGGGTTTCCAGTATCTGGCGGGAATTCACCAGCTCTGTCCCGGGTTTTAACATTGCCGGAGAGTGCCGGACCGGAGAGGAGGCGCTGAACTTCATCCTGCAGAAAAAAATCGATCTGCTGATCATGGACGTTTATATGCCGGACCTCGACGGGGTGCAACTCCTCTATGAAATCCGCAAACAGTCTATGCCCACCGATGTCATTGTTATTACAGCTGCAAAAGAATCCGATATTATTCAACGCATGGTTCGCATGGGCGTCCTGGACTATATCATTAAACCCTGCGGGTTCGATCGATTTCAGATGGCGCTGCACCACGTCAAACAATTCCGAGAGGCCATGTCCAAAAAGGAACTGGAGCAGAAACAGCTTGACCGTATTCTCCGTCCTGGAAGTATCCATACATCCGGAAACAGCCGAAAATTGCCTAAGGGACTCCAGGAACTGACCATGAAACGCATTCTGACCTGCTTCGAAGAGAACCCCTTTTCACAAGGGGCAGATGATATCTCAAAGCAGACCGGACTCTCTCCCGCCACTGTTCAACGATACCTCAAACACCTGGACACCATCGATATGATCAAAAAAGAGCTGGTGTACGGCTCCCAGGGACGACCCGAGCACAAGTACTCAAAATCTGAGTAACCACTCCAAGCAAACACAACGGATTCACAGCAGGCACTTAGTTCGGTGGTGATGTTCCTTTAGCTAGTCATGAGATTTATGAGAAAAAAGAGGTAAATAAATTTTATTATTTTTATCATTTCAACCTGAAATAAGATCAAAAACTTGACTATGCGTAGGGGTAAGCCTGTAGACTGTATGGGTAGTGTTGGAATCTCACCTAGGCTTGTTTACAATGGATCTTTTCGGGAACCATTGATGGTGACTATTTAAATAACTCATGTTCAGGAGTGAATTATGAAGCGGTTTTCCAAGAGTTTAATCGCCATTGCAGCGTTGATGATGGCACTGACCCCTGTTACCTTTGCCAAGGAATTTCTGAAATTTTCCGGCGGTCCCAGTGGTGGTACCTATCAGTATTTTTCAAATGGGATGGCTATTTATCTGTCCAAGAACATATCCAATCTGAAGGTGTCCAATCAGGCTTCCCGTGGTAGTGTTGAGAATATTCGAAAAGTCAACACCAAGCGTGCAGATTTTGGTATTGCCTATTCAGGTGACCTGTACCTGGCTCGCAACGCCCGACTTGCCGGTGACAAGAACAAGTATATGAATGTCCGCGCGGTAGCGTTCCTGTATAAAGCACCGGCTCAGCTGGCTGTTTTGAAGGATAGCGGCATCAATAGTGTTGCTCAACTTAAGGGAAAAAGAGTCGCATTGGGCGGACCGGGATCCGGTGCAGCCGCATCTGCTGAAAGATTCATGAGACTGGTTGGTCTGTGGGACAATATCGATCGTCAATTCCTTGGTTATTCAAAAGCTGCCTCAGCCATGAAGGACGGCCACCTGGACGCCATGTGGATTTTGGCAGGTTATCCGACACGTGCCTTGATTGAGCTTTCTGCTACCCAGGACATCAAGCTTCTCCATGTTTATCCTGTAGCTGCCGATAACGGACTGGCCGAGAAACTTCCATTTTACCAGCCGCTGTATATTCCGGCCAACACGTATGAAGGCGTACCTTATGCTACCGCATCCTTTTTCGATTCCGCTCTCTGGATTGCCAACAAGAAAGTCAGTGCGGATCTGGTATACAAGTCTCTTAAGGCGATGTACACCGCTAAGGGTTTGAAGTATTTGATCAACGTCAAGTCAACGGCCAGGCAGATGTCCATCAAGGGTGGTGTAACGGGTATTGTAACACCCCTGCATAAGGGCGCTGAACGTTTCTGGAAGGAGCAGGGCCTGAGCATCAGCAAAGGAGCTGCAGCACAATAGGGATCGTACAAAAATAACGTGGCATAATCTGTCCGCAAAAGTCCTATAAAAACTGGACATTTTGCAGACAGAAACCCACAGCAACGTGTTTCTTTAACAAGCGACGTGTTTCTTTAATGTTAATGAGAAACACTCGACTAATGGGAAACACTTGAGTAATTTTTGAGCCGACCGATAGATTTAAACGCTGTTGATCCCGTTTATCATTGTTGTGATAAGGTCATGTTTTGGTAATTCCCTCTTAGAGGTTGTATGTCTGAATTAAAATTAGCTGGAGACGGGCCCCCGATCGATGAAGAAGTAGCGGCCTTGTTGGAGAAGGATTCCAAATCCCATCGGGATTTGAATGAATTCTGGGGCTGGGTAACGGCCATTATCGGCGCGGGTCTGGTTCTGTTCTATTTTTTCAGTGCCGGTTTGAGGCCAGCCGGCCCGCAATATCACAGAGGGGTTTACGTTCTAGTGACCTTTGTCCTGATATTTATCATGTATCCATTGAGCGGAAAGTCGAAGCATTCCACGGCCCCGTCCATACTGGATCTGATATTTGTCGCAGCCTCACTGGGCACTTGTGTATACTGGATCAGCCAGTTCGCGCTTCTCAATCAACGGATGGGGGCTGAGAACGATGTTGACTATTTTGTCGGTTTCATTGGCATCATCGTTTCCATGGAGGCAGCACGGCGAATCCTGGGGTGGTCCATGACCATCATCGGCGGCATCATGTTACTCTATGCCTATTTTGGCATGTACATGCCCGAACTGATTCAGCACGGCGGATTCACTGTCAAGGAGATCGTGGTGGAGCTGTTTATCTCCACCAACGGTGTTTTCGGCATTATGGCCAATGTACTGGCCACTTACGTGATCCTGTTCATCTTTTTCGGTGCCTTTCTACATAAATCGGGCGCAGGTCAGTTTTTCCTGGACCTGCCGTTATCACTGGCCGGAAAATCCACTGGTGGCCCGGCAAAGGTTGCAGTCATGGCATCAGCCCTGTTCGGTTCCATTTCGGGCAGCGCTATCGCTAACACGGTCTCCACCGGAACCTTTACCATCCCCCTGATGAAAAAAGCCGGTTTCCGGCCCCACGTCGCAGGCGCCATTGAACCAGCCGCATCCATTGGGGGTATGTTTCTACCGCCGGTCATGGGCGCAGGTGGTTTTATCATGGCGGAGCTTTTGGAAAAGCCCTATTCGTATATCATGGGGGTTGCCATTTTCCCTGCACTGGCCTATTTCTTTGCTGTCTTCATGATGATCCATTTTGAGGCTAAGAAATTTGGATTGAAGGGAATTCCCGGGATGGAAATACCCAAAACGATGCAGGTTTTAAAAGAGGGCTGGTATAAGAGCTTACCCCTGGTCATCATCACAGTGTTGATGATTATGGGAAGATCGCCGGGGTATGCAGCTTTCTGGGCGACGCTTTCCTGTATTCTGGTCAGCTACGGCCAGAAAGAGACCCGCATGGGCCCCAAAGAGATCTGGGATGCCATGGTCACCGGTTCAAGACAGACCCTTGTTATTGGGGCAACGGTGGGTGTGATAGGTATTATCGTCGGTACTATTGAACTGACGGGCATCGGGTTGCAGTTTTCTAACCTGATCATCTCCATTGCTGACAATTTCAGGGGAACCTGGGTACCGCATCTTCTGGTGGCTGTCATCCTGATTGCCATCGCCTCTCTGGTGCTTGGCATGGGAGTACCTGTGACAGCGGCATATTTGATCACAGCAGTTCTGGTGGCACCATCAATGGTTGAGATGGGCGTGTCGCTAATTGCGGCCCACATGATTGTATACTGGTTCAGTCAGGATTCCAATATTACCCCGCCCGTCTGTGTGGCCGCTTATGCGGGGGCCGCCATCGCGGGTGCCGACCCCTGGAAAACGGGGTGGACATCCTTTAAATACGCTAAGATGCTGTATGTGATGCCCATCATGTTTGCTTATGTCCCAGCGACGCTATTGAATGATACCGTTGATCAGATTATTCTCGTTTTTGTGTCGATCGTATTGGGGACCATTACCTTTTCGGGGATTACCCAGGGTTTCCTGGCAAGGAAAACCACCTGGCCGGAGTGGTTTTTGCTGATTCCAGTCACTATTCTGCTCTACTGGCCGACTCTCACGTCGACCATAATTGGTGCCGCTCTGACCATCGCGCTGGTCTTCTGGCAAACACGCAGAGAGTATGTTCCCATCTCTTATCCAGACTAGTTGTCCTGGTCGAACCGCTCAACCGGTTCGACCTTATCCCTATCCCCCGATCCACCCACCTTGCATTTCTGGGCCTTGATTGACATCTTTAGCTGAGTGCTGATAGACGTTTATTACCACAGACAATTCAATCGCCGCAAGGCATTAACCGTCGTTCCATGGAGTCCCCATGATAGACGATCGCAAAAGCATCTGGTCCTGGGCAATGTACGACTGGGCGAATTCCGCCTTCGCCACCACGGTCATGGCCGGCTTTTTCCCTGTTTTTTTCAAGTCCTACTGGGCAAATCAGGCCAACGTGGAAGAGAGCACCTTCTATCTTGGATTGGCCAACTCCTTCTCCGGTATTATTGTCGCTGCTTTGGCACCGTTTCTTGGCGCCATAGCCGACCGAGGAAGTGCCAAGAAAAAGCTCCTGTTTACATTTGCCTTTCTTGGAATTGTGATGACTGGGGGGTTATGGTTTGTGCAACAGGGGTTCTGGCAAATGGCAGTTTTACTCTATATCCTGGCCACTGTTGGGTTTTCCGGGGGAAATATTTTTTACGATTCCCTGCTGCCCAGTGTCGCCTCGAAGGAAAAGGTGGACTATACCTCCTCACTCGGTTTTTCGATGGGTTACATCGGCGGGGGGTTGTTGTTTCTGGTAAATGTGATCATGGTCCTCAAACCCGAACTCTTCGGTTTACCTGATGCGGGCATGGCCATTCGCATCTCTTTTATTTCTGTGGCGGTCTGGTGGGCTGTTTTCTCAATTCCGGTGATGCTCTGGGTTGAGGAGCCCCGCAATTACGAAAGTGCTGGTGTTGTAGATGCCGTTACTCAAGGGCTGCAGCAGTTGCGACACACTTTTAAGGAAATTCGAAATCTGAAGGTCGTAGGCCTGTTTCTGCTGGCATTCTGGTTTTATATGGACGGGGTCGACACCATCATCCGCATGGCAGTGGATTATGGTATGTCGCTGGGATTTCCCAGCAACTCACTGATCACAGCACTGTTAATGGTTCAGTTCATCGCCTTTCCAGCAACGCTTCTTTACTATTGGATCGGTACCAAAACCGGTATCAAACCCGCCATTTTTATCTCTATCATCGCCTACGGCATGATAACTGTTCTCGGCTTCCTGATGTCAGAAATCTGGCATTTCTATGCCCTGGCAGCGGCAGTTGGTTTATTTCAGGGCGGTATTCAGGCATTGAGCCGCAGTCTTTATACACGGATCATTCCTGCTGATAAAGCCGCAGAGTTTTTCGGGTTTTATAACATGCTGGGGAAATTTGCTGTTGTTATCGGACCCGTGCTCATGGGCGGTGTTGCCCTGGCCACTGGTAATATCCGTTATGGTATCTTATCTGTCCTGATCCTTTTCATTCTGGGCGGCTTTTTCTTGTCAAAGGTCAATATTGAGGAAGGGGAAAAGATGGCGAGGGAGTATCTGTCAAAGTAAACAGAAACCAGCAGGGTAAACTCGAATATTGTCATTGCGATATCAGCAGGTGGGTGTTAAAATACTTAACCGGTCGAGGTTAAAAGGTAACCAGACAGACCCGCCCTTCCCCAGACCCCGATAAGATTTCTACAAACCCGGAAACTGAAGTCGAACACCATCACAACCCCCTAACGGTTGCTCAATTAAGCATGGTTGAAAAATATAAAATCACAAAAAAGGAGGAGGTTTTCAGCCTGCTCAAGAACAAGCGAAACTTCACCTACATGAGTGAATCGCTTTTGCGACGGCTGATCAATGAGATGAAGGTCATCCGGTTCACCGAGAAAACCCTGCTGCTCAAGCAAGAGACAGAGAACCAGTTCATCTACATTATCATTAAGGGCAGTGTCACGGTGTATGTGGACAAAAAGCCGCTCTATACGCTGCGCAGAACCGGTGACGTCTTCGGGGAATTGAGCTTTGCCACCAAGAAACCCTCCACGGCCAGTATTGTTGCAGACGAGGGCCTGGGTGTGATGGCGATTTCATTCAAGTTCCTTAAGAAACTCAATGACATTGAGCTCGGGTTCTGGCTCTGTAACGTACTGGGAGAAAAACTGGTGCGGACCTCAAAGCTGAAAGCCGTTCGCACCACAGAGAACATCGATGAGCTGGAACCGAATGCTCCGGCAGATGAAGAGAGCACCGAGCCGGTTGATGAGGTAGAAGCTGAAATTGAGAATGTTCTGGGTGATGAAACCGACGACGCAGAAGCAACTTCCCTCGAGGACGAAGAGGGCACGCCGGTAGCTGAAGAGTCCAGTGAAGTTGAAATTTCGCCAATTGAAGAGAACGGAGATGCGGAGGAGGCCCCCGCAGAAGAAGAAGAGGATGATGACGACGGAGAAATCGGCGTCGATGCCTCCGACCTCAATCCACTATAAATCCGCTCACCTGATTTCAACCGGGTCCCGCTCCTGACCGGCGCCCGGGCCAATCACCGCCACATGCAGACTCCCGCCCAGAAATTGTCTTGACTGAGGATTTCATCACTCATTAATATGGGACTCTTTAACAATGCTGTCACGACCAGAATCGGTCGATTCCTGATATAACCTGCTTCTGCTTAAACCATCATCCCCTGATTATAGATATGACCCAACTGCTGGAAGTCATCGATCTTGTCAAAACCTATAAGACCGTGGAAGCGGTGAAAGGTGTCAGTTTTTCCGTGGCTGAAGGAAGCTGTTTTGGTCTCCTGGGGCCGAACGGTGCGGGAAAGACCACCACCATTGAGGTTATTGAAAACGTCATATCTCCGACGTCCGGTACGATCCTATACAAGGGAAAGCCGCGAGATGCTTCTTTCAGCGAGGAGGTTGGCATCCAGTTTCAGGAGACAACCCTCCTGGCTTACATGAGCGTCCGCGAAACGTTGAAGACGTTCAAGAACCTTTATGAAGAAAGCGCTGATCTGGATTCGCTGATTGAGCGCTGTCACCTGGAAGACTTTCAGCATCAATACAACGACCGGATTTCCGGTGGTCAGAAACAGCGATTTCTGCTGGCCCTGGCGCTGGTCAACCAGCCGGCACTGCTCTTTCTGGACGAGCCGTCTACCGGTCTCGATCCACAGGCCCGCCAGAACCTCTGGCAGATTGTGCAGCAGATCAAGGCGGAGGGAAAGACCATCATCCTCACCACGCATTATATGGAGGAGGCGGAATACCTGTGTGACGAGATAGCGATCATGGACGATGGTCGACTCATTGCCCAGGGCACACCGGAGGAACTGATCCGGAAACATGGGGGAGAAAAGTCGATCAGCCTGCCCGGCACCGTTCTTGAGGGAAAACTTGAGAGCCTTCCCTTTCAGGCCCGGCACCAGCAGGACCGTATCGAGTTGTTAACGGATGATGTCAATAGTTGTATACAAACACTAATTCACAAAGAGATCGATCTGGGTGATCTGAATGTCAACGTGCAGAACCTGGAAAGCGTTTTTCTGAACCTGACCGGACGCCAACTAAGGGAGTAGGATGAATTTCAAACGCCTCTGGGCAATCTTTCGAGCCAGAAACCACGAGTTTTTCAGGGACCGTGCTGCCTTCGGCTGGAACTTTGTGTTTCCGTTCCTGATCGTGGGCGGATTTGTCATTGTTTTCGGCAGCGACAGCCGCAATCAATATAAGGTCGGCGTTTTCCCCGCTCAGGCAGAGACCGTTATCGCTGACATGGCCGATATCCCTCAGCGGTTCCGGGAGACACAATACCTCCAATTTGTGGGTTTTGAGAATCAGGATGAGGGTCTGAGGCGGCTCAACCATCACAAGGTCGATTTCCTGGTCAAAGCAGGCTCCCCCCGGAATGAATACTGGGTCAGCGAAACATCACCAAGGGGATACATTGTTGAGCAGCTGTTCAAGCTGAGCCTGGTTGCCCCGGAACAACTCACACCGACTGAGCGTCGTAAAATCCAGGGGGTTGAAATCCGCTATGTGGACTGGCTTTTCCCCGGCATCCTGGCCATGAACATGATGTTCAGCGCTCTCTACGGAGTTGGTTATACCGTTGTCCGCTATCGGAAAAACGGCGTCTTGAAACGCCTCAAGGCGACACCGCTTAGTGCGTATGAGTATCTCAGCGCCCAGATGCTGTCCCGGATTTTCCTGTTAATGTTCACTACGGTGATCGTCTGGTTTGGCTGTGATCTGGTGTTCTCCTTCAGAACCGTCGGCTCCTATTTCAATATTTTCCTGATTTTCTTCCTGGGCAGCCTCAGTCTGACATCACTGGGATTGATTCTGGCCTCACGAGGTACCAGTGAAGAATTCACCTCCGGCATCCTGAACTTTATTTCCTGGCCGATGATGTTCCTGTCAGAAGTCTGGTTTTCTCTAGAGGGAGCCCCTGAATGGATCAGAACCATCTCAAAGGCGTTTCCACTGACCCATATGCTGACTGCCACAAGAAAGGTAATGAACGACGGGGCCTCCCTGGCTGATGTCAGCACGGAAATGGGCGCATTGTTACTCATGACAACCGTCTGCCTGGTTATAGGCGCATCCCTGTTTTCATGGAACCGTTAACCGCTAAAAATCTGAGCCCTAGGGATCGTACAAAAATAACTTGGCATAATCTGTCTGCAAAAGTACCGATAAGACTGAACATTTTTCAGACAGAATGCCACGTAGTTTTTGAGCCGACCCTTATCTCAAGCATCGGAGGTCACACGCATGTCAAAAAGCGCAACTAAAAACAACCTGAAGTTGAAGCGGGAGTTCATCTATTTGCGCGACTCGCTAAAAACCGTTGCCTTTTGGAAAACCATCGTCCTGATGATTATCGGCAGTCTGATCATCTCCGTTGCAGTCAATGGCCTGCTGATTCCCAACAAATTTTTCGATGGCGGCGTCAACGGGTTGTCGCTGATGGTCTATTATATTTTCGGGGCACCCTCTCTGGGGATGATCTATTTCCTGCTGAACATACCCATTTTTCTGACCGGATGGCGGGCGATGTCGTTGAAATACATTTTCGTTTCGCTGATGGGTGTCTTTATTTTTTCCACTTCCCTGAACCTGCTCCACGGCATACGAATATCAGTGGCAGATCCGATCATGGTCGCTGTCCTGGCAGGCATCATCAAGGGGTTTGGTACCGGCATCTACCTCAGGCAGGGCGGCTCATTCGGTGGACTGGATATTGTGGCGATGGTTCTGAAGAAGAAATTTTCCCTTCCGATGGGCAACACCTTCATTTTCATCAATGCCACCACTCTGATTGGGGCCTACCTGATCTACGACCTGAATATAGCGCTCTACACCGGCATATTCATGTTTGTTGACGGAACCGTCATTGAAAAAGTTCAGACTGGATTTTCCCAACGAAAGACTGTATTTATTGTCAGCGAGTTTCCAGAACTGATCGCACAGCAAGTGATAAAAAGGCTGGACCGCGGGGTTACCTTTATCGAGTCCAGCGGTGGATTTTCACATAAGCCCCAGAAAATGATCTACACGGTGATCAACATGGTGGAACTGGGCCGACTGAAGCAGATGCTGTTTGATATCGATGCCGATGCCTTTATCGCCATCAGCAACACAGCAGAGGTCATCGGTAAGAGATTCTTGAGCTGGGAAGACGAAGGGTTTACCCCCCTGGAAAAACATGGTCCTCCACCGTTGAACCAAGATTGAACCCATGGCCGGGTTTTGTGCCCGCCATGTGGGCAACAGAGCCACCGGTTCTTAGAAAAATCTTGATTTATCAGGTCATTTGACATTAAGATGGAGAGAGTTCTCGGTCTGGAAACGGAAATCCTGAACCCCATTCACCCAACAGAAAAAATGAAATTTACCAATGCCGGCGAAATCGACCAAATCATCCTGCGAATTGAACAGGGTCTTGCTGAACATGCCCAATGGATAAAGATGTGGCACTCCAAGGCCATTTGCCACCTCCCCTTTCCAGAAGATTACCTGGATGACAAGGGATACCTGAATTGCGACTTCAGTGAGTGGTTCAACAGCCAGCAGGCTTCAGAGTGGCTGCACCAATTGGATTTTGAATCCATCTCCGCCGCTCACAAAACCATGCACAAGGAGGCGGTCATCCTGTCCAGTAAACTCATGTCCAAAAAAGTGGCCACCGAACAGGACTATTATCGCTTCATGAATGCTGAGTGGAACTTTTCTCACCAGCTGTTGACATTAAAAGACAAGGTATCCCGCCTGCAGATTTCGTTTGACCCGTTGACAGGTATCTTCAACCGCCAGGCAATGATGCCAATCCTGCTGCAGGAGCATGCCTACGTGATGCGTGATAAAAAGGCCTGCTGCCTGGCCATGGCGGATCTTGACCATTTCAAAAAGGTGAACGACACCTATGGACATCCTGCTGGAGATGTCGTACTGAAAAGTGTAGCGGATTTCTTCCGGACCAACCTGCGACCCTACGATGCGCTTTTCAGGTACGGAGGCGAAGAGTTTCTGTTCTGCCTGCCAAACACCGATGTCAAAACAGGTTCCAAGCTGCTGGACCGGTTACGGGTTGACCTGGAGAAAAAACCGATCAAGATCAAAGGGGATGAGGTGGTGTCCATCTCCATCTCCATTGGCATCAGCCAGATGAATTCCGAAAACCCCGTCGATGAGACCATCGATAACGCAGACGCCGCCCTCTATGTTGCCAAAAAAGCCGGCCGCAACCGGATCTCCGAATACCAGCCCTAACATGCCCCCCTCGGCAGTGGGGATCCGTGTCGGTCATGAATCCGCTGAAATCCAAAACAACGTCACACCGGCGAAGGCCGGGGTCCAGATGTATATGTTTTTACTGGATTCCGGCCTTCCAGACTGTGTCACAATTATGAAAAATTTTAAATATCATCTTGAATTACAGTTAAATATTTGTTAATATACTGATATATTGTATGTAACAATTTATTAATCTATATTC